>Ga0214167_1000480_pt1 | contig 20351 bp, 23 predicted proteins | sample TroBogypolimnion_45_FD_153006 | JGI IMG/M metagenome (GOLD analysis project Ga0214167, IMG submission 153006) | Freshwater microbial communities from Trout Bog Lake, WI - Practice 18AUG2009 hypolimnion v3 | ecosystem: Environmental > Aquatic > Freshwater > Lake > Hypolimnion/Profundal zone ... | reverse complement strand
TCGTCTGCAATCTCTGTCGCAACTGTAGAGCCGGTAGACGCCACTTATGTATGAATACCATTGGAATTGGCGTAAATCGTGATGGTGCTTTCGCGGAATTTATCTGCATGCCAGAATCAAATGTCTGGAAACATGAACCTGGAATAGATCCTGATTTAGCTGCGATATTCGATCCCCTCGGCAACGCGGTCCATGTCGCGCTCTCCTTTCCGCTCGTAGGCGAAGATGTACTTATCACTGGAGCAGGACCGATTGGGATAATGGCGGCGCAGGTAGCCCGCTTTGCTGGGGCGCGCTATATCGTCATTACCGATATCTCAGAGGAACGTTTGACCCTTGCCAGAAGCATGGGTGTTGATGTCGCGGTTAATGTTCTTCAGGAAAACCTAGGCGAAGTAATGAAGATGCTTGGAATGACCGAAGGATTTGATATCGCTTTTGAGATGAGTGGCAGTCCGGCCGCGCTCCCCCAAATTCTAGAATTCGTCGGGCATGGAGCCCGCGTTGCACTGCTTGGGTTGCCGAGCAAACCGATTGAGATCGACTGGGTTAAAGTCATTACAAATATGGTCACCATTAAGGGAATTTATGGCCGAGAGATGTTCGAGACTTGGTATGCCATGACTGCGATGATTAAAAAAGGTCTCGATATTTCACCTGTCATCACGCACAAGATGCGCTACACCGATTGGGAAGAGGCCTTCCAGATTGCCTCGATGTCTAATGCTGGCAAGATAGTTTTGGACTGGAGTTAACGTGTACAAAGAAATTCGCAAGCAACTCCTTGCTGAGTTAAGTGAGATAGAGAAAGCTGGAACAACAAAGAGCGAGACCGAAATTACTTCTGCGCAGGGCTCTCATGTCATCATTGACGGTAAGCCATTTCTCAATTTCTGCTCGAACAACTATCTTGGTCTATCAAATCACCCTGAAATCATTGCGGCGGTAAAGGTAAGTCTGGATGAGCACGGATACGGACTTTCCAGCGTTCGATTTATCTGTGGCACCCAAGATCTCCATCTCGAACTCGAAGCAAAATTGGCGGAATTCTTAAGTCAAGAGGCAACCATCCTCTTTCCCTCATGCTTTGACGCTAATGGCGGAATATTCGAAGTGCTCATGAAAGAGGAAGATGCGATTATCTCCGACGAGCTCAATCACGCATCTATCATTGACGGTATCCGCCTCTCCAAAGCCAAGCGATTTCGCTATAAAAATCGCGATATGGAAGATCTTGAAAGGCAATTAATTGAAGCACAGTCATCTCGCCGTAGATTAGTTGTTACCGATGGAGTCTTTTCCATGGATGGGTACTTGGCACCGCTCCCAGATATCTGCGCCCTAGCGGACAAATACAACGCATTAATTATGGTAGATGATTCTCATGCAGTTGGATTCATGGGAACGACGGGCGCTGGGACCCCAGAGCACTTTGGCGTTTCAGATCAGATCGACATAATCTCCGGAACCCTAGGCAAAGCTCTCGGTGGAGCCTCTGGCGGTTACATTAGCGCCCGCCAAGAGATCGTCGATATCTTGCGGCAAAAAGCGCGGCCATATCTCTTTTCAAATTCCGTTCCACCTTCGGTTGTTTCGGGCTCCCTCAAAGCCCTGGAATTAGTAAGTGCGGGAGGAAGTCTGCGTGCAACCTTGCATTCAAATGCTCGCTTATTTAGAACCCTTATGGAGGCAGAGGGGTTCGTGCTGCAGCCTGGTCAGCACCCCATCATTCCGGTGATGTTCGAATCAGAAGCAGATGCGGTCGCTTGCGCAAAGGGATTGCACGATGAGGGAATTCACGCTGTCGCTTTCTCTTATCCTGTGGTCCCGCTGGGAAAGGCTCGGATTCGCATTCAAATCTCAGCAGAGCACACCGAGTTGGATATTCGAGCCTGCGTGAAGGCCTTCATAATCGCTCGCTCCTGCAAGTAACAAGCAACTAAGTGCGACGTAGACCACAAGATTTTGGTTGAAATTTCAACTATATTCGCCTATAGTTCATCTCAGACATCTACTGTCACAGTTACAACTATCTAGCAAAGGAAACCCATGTCAGTACTTTCAACACTCCCAGCAGGAACGTTCAACATCGATCCATCACACAGTCGTATCGGTTTCAGCGCTCGTCACGCAATGGTGACCAAGGTCCGCGGATCTTTCAATGAGTACACCGGTTCAGGAACCATAGATAACGGCGTCGCTTCACTCAGCATTGAAATCGCAGTGAGCTCAATCGATACTCGCAGCGCAGACCGCGATGGTCACCTCCAATCCCCTGACTTCTTTGATGTAGCAGCCTTTCCAAAGATCACTTTTGCTTCAACATCTGTTAAAGATGCTGGCGCAGATAAGGTCGTTGTAGAAGGAGACCTCACCGTTAAGGATGTTACAAAGTCGATTTCAATCGAATTCGAATACACAGGAACAGCAACTGACCCATACGGCAATGCTCGCTTCGGTTTCGAAGGTGCAGCAGAGATCAACCGTAAGGACTTCGGCTTGACCTGGAACGCAGCACTTGAGACAGGTGGTCTTCTGGTTTCAGAGACCGTAAAGCTCGAGTTCGAGATCTCAGCGATCGCTACAGTTGCAGCTGCCGTCTAACAAATACTTCAAAGGGGCTTCGTGAGCAATCACGGGGCCCCTTTTTACATGTTGCAAAGAGTTGCTTCATAGGCGAGAGTTGCCGCATGAATTCAACCCGCTCAGTCGAGGATGCGCTAGAAAAGATTAATTCAATTGATCAATCTGGGTATCAACTCAAATCAGTTCTTGCACAAGCTTCAGATGCGCTAAGTCAGGCCGCAGAGTTTGATAAGTCAATGAACTCTTTACCGTTAGCTGGATTGCCAATACTCATAAAAGATAATATCGAGGCAATCGGCCTGCCTGCCTCGGCCGGCTCATTAGCCCTGGCGGATACACCAGTCACTCAAGACTCCACAATTGTTCAACGTTTACGAGCTGCTGGTGCAGTGGTAATCGGTGCTACCAATTTATCGGAATGGGCCAATATTCGTTCTACCAAATCCACCAGTGGATGGTCGGCTGTTGGTGGACTCACCGCCAATCCTTGGAAACATCAACATAGCGCTGGAGGTTCTTCTTCGGGTTCCGGTGCCAGCGTGGCTGCTGGAATTACCCAATGGGCCATCGGAAGCGAAACAGATGGATCGATAATTTGCCCCGCATCTCTTAACGGATGTGTCGGCATCAAGCCAACTGTTGGCAGCATTCCCCGTGACGGCATGATCCCAATAAGCAAGAGTCAAGACTCCCCCGGACCAATGGCCCAAACAGTTCTGCAAGCCGCTCTATTGCTTGACGTGCTGACTGGGAAAAACGAATATGTAGCAGCTGCTCAAGCAGAGCGCTCACTAAGAGTTGGAGTCGTTAAACAGTGGATGACGACAGACACGCAAGTCAATGATCTTTTTGAAACCGCGGTTCGATCCCTTTCCAAAGCCGGTATTTCAATCGTAGAGATAGATCTATCCGAACCCAGCGAATCTGACGGTGAAGACGAGTTCCATGTGATGCTCCATGAAATGGTAAGTGACTTAGCCATGTACCTGGACGCGAGAACGGGATCAAGGGTCAAGAATTTGAACGAGATCGTTGAATTTAATCGCTTACAGTCAAAGATCGAGTTGGAGTTTTTTGGGCAAGAGATATTTGAGAAAGCTCTCGAACTCGGTGGCCGTGGTGCTGAGTATGAAGCGAAACGTGGTCGCAATCTCATATGGGCCAACCAAACTTTGGAGACCGGGTTGCACAACGTGGATGTATTGATTGGTTGCACCTATGGTCCAGCCTGGATAAGCACCTTGGGTAAAGGCGATGACTTTGGTTCAGCCAGTTGGATCACGACCGCCCCTGCAATTGCAGGAACACCGATTGGAACTGTTCCTATGGGATTGGTTAATGGACTGCCCGTTGGGCTTGGCTTTGTCGTCGGTCGGAATATGGAGCACACGCTAATTACTGCGATGGCGCAGGCAGAGAAAGCGCTGAACCTGGGAATTCTGAAGCCCACTTTTATCAAATGAGTGAATTTGAGTCAGAGGTCTTCGATCGTTGGGGCGACACCCCTGCTTACGTCGAGAGTCAGACTCGCACCTCCAGATACACCCATGACGATTTTGCAGCGGCTAAAGTTGATCAGGAGGCGGTAACAGAGAAATTTGCGATTGCCTTTGGAAACCGAGTTAGTTTTAAGTCGCAAGAAGTACAAGAGATAGTGGTTGCGCATCGTCTGGCAATCACAAAATGGTTTTATGAGTGCTCAATAGATATGCAGAAAAACCTAGCCATTATGTATATCAATGACGATAGATTCAAAGCCTATTACGATGGCAGAGCCCGTGGGTTAGCCCAATATGTACACGATGCAATCATGGCGAAATAATCAAATTAAATATGACCCCCGGCCTGCTGTCATTTAGTACTGTTTTCCGATGGAACTTCTAAAGCCCAGCGAATCCAACCTGCCTCTGTACGTGGCAGCCCTGGAGCGCGAACTTGAAGAGGGGCATGAACCATTTCATCATTCCCTCGAGATTATTGAAGGCGCAAAGAAAGATCCCTCTGCCCTCATCGCGACTTTTGACGATCCGGTGGGAGGTCGCCTCATCACCGTGGATGCCGGAATGCAAAGAGCTGCGCTTCCTTCATTTACGCGTTGGCTATATGACGGTGACATCTGCGGATCGATCCAATTTCGATGGAAACCTGGAACTGTTGAATTACCACCGTATTGCTTGGGGCATATTGGCTATCAAATCTTTCCATGGAAGCGTGGACAAGGTCTGGCAACCAAGCAGTTAGAGTTGATGTTAAAACTGACGCGCAACATCGAACTACCCTACGTCGAACTCACCACAACGCTCGATAACGTTGCATCGCAAAAGGTAATCAAAAAGAATGGTGGGGTATTCATAAAAGAATTCGAGAGAGCCGCTGAGTATGGTGGTGGAATGTATAACCTCTTTAGAATTGACCAATCGTGAATGTATTCAGTGGAGAAGATTTAGAGATTCAGACTCCCCGATTGCTATTGGCCACGGTATTACCCGCAGAGTATGACGCCATGGTGAATGCAAAAGCGCTGCCAGAGATGTGGGTCGATCGAGGAATTCTCAATCCCAACCGAGTGTTGGTAGATGATGGGGGACCGCTCCCCTTTCGCATCCCACGGATATTGAAAAATCCGGATTATGCCCCCTTCGCATTGCGCCTTGCTGTCTTGAAGGAGAGTCGGGTCATTATTGGCAGCAGCGGATTTCATGATTTTCCAGATAGCACGGGAATGATCGAGATCGGGCTAGGTGTTGAGCCGCTCTTTCGTCGACAGGGCTTTGCCATGGAAATGCTTCATGGGATGTGGGGTTGGGTGATTGCCAACCCGGAAGTTAAAACGCTGCGATACACGGTTTCAATCACCAATGAACCTTCCATCGCCATGGTGCAAAAGTTAGATTTCACCCGCGTCGGTCAACAGATCGATGAAGAAGACGGGCCAGAAGATATTTACGAGATGTCAGCCATTGAATATCGCCGTCGCTACTTCCACTCTTCCGACAGCACGGCATAGAGAAAAGCGCTCGTCCACTCGCCTTTAAAAAACTCATCTTTCATAAAGCTGGCTTCGTGGCGCATCCCGAGGCGTTCGGCCAACTTCACCGAAGCTTCATTTCGCTGATCGATATATGCCACAAGGCGGTGGAACTTCAGAGTATTAAATGCATAGGTTATTAGGGCCCGGGTAGCCTCGGTGGCATACCCCTGGCCAACGTAATCAGGATGAACCACCCAACCTATTTCAGCGCGGGAATGTTCTTTTGACTGAATTGAAATGTTGGATTGTCCTATTACCTTTCCGCCATCTTTCAATCTCCATGCCAGAACGATGTAATCGTTATCCGATTCAAATGTCCGGGGAACCAACACTTTTTCTAAGGCTTCTCGAACCTGAATCCGGGTCCGAGCGGGCCACGGGATATAGCGAACAGTCAAAGGATCGGATTGATATTCCAGCAAGTCCTCTTCATCGTCAAGAGTAAGTTCGGAAAGAATCAACCGATCACTTTCTATCAAGGGTTGAGCCAGTGATCCATAATATATTTTTCACCTTCATCACAGAAGATCGTTACGACTGTTTCAACGCCAAGTTCTGCCTTCAATTTCTTAGCTGCCAACATATGCGCACCTGATGAAGGGCCAACGAAAAGTCCATGGGTTCGAGCTAAACGCTTTGTTTCTTCAATGGCATCAATCGAGTGAATGTGAACAAATCCATCGATATCCTTTGCATGGCGCTCGATAATTCCTGGCACGAACCCATCAGAAATACCTTCGATGAGGTGCTTCGCAATTTCACTGCAAGCAATGGTGCACGATTCGGAAGGTTCAAGGGCATAACTCTTCGCATTTGGGTTTACCTCTTTAAATGCTTGGCCAACCCCTACCAAAGTTCCACCGGTGCCTACGCCAGAGATTAACAAATCGGGTTTTGCTGGGAGCTGGGCCACGATCTCCTTGCCAAGCCATTCATAATTCTCAGCGACATTCCATTCGCTATCAAATTGCTGCGGCGCGTAATAACCGGGTAGAGCGCCTAAGCGACGCACTTCATCTAGCGCCTTGTTCACATGGAAATCACCCAGAGTACGAACCTCGGCACCAAAGGCTTGTGAGATCGCAGTTCTCTCCATGCTCAAACCCTCAGGCATAACAACAATCATCTTGTAGCCCTTAACAGCTGCAACCATAGACATCGCATTTCCAGTATTGCCACTGCTTGCTTCAACAATGGTATCCCCAGGCTGTAGCAGGCCTTCTTTCTCAGCCCGTTCAATCATGTACTTCGCGATACGCGCCTTTACCGATCCAGATGGATTGAGATACTCCATCTTGACGTAAATACCTTCAATGTTGATGAGGGGCGTATTTCCAATGGCATCAAGAATGGTTTTCACAGAGGCGAGATTAGTCCTATTTCGCTGCCATTTGAACGACATCTCCCTGAGAAATATCCTTTTCGATCTGGAGGTGAGGTAATTTACGGCTGTTGCATCAACTCAAATTTAGCTTTAAGAATCTTCCTCAAGAGCACTCTGGGAAAGGGTTTATCGATGGAGAAGTGGATCGAGCCTTTAGTTTGCTCATAATTCCTTAACTCAGATTTGAGCACCGAGGCCACCGTTCCACTATATGGAAATATGCTGTTGTGCTTCTTATAACCGCTAAAACCAATAATGGGCTTACCATCGACGACAAAGGTCGGAATTCCATATTTAATGACCTGCTTTGCAGTTGGAAGCTCGGCTGCTATTTGACCGCGAAGTAGCTCTAAGATCTTCCGCTGCTCCATAGGAAACGCCTTCAAATGTGCTGTGACAAGCGCTTTAGTCATACCTAATTATACGAAACATGATTTCAACAAGGAAGCGCTCAAGAATCGAATTTAGGCTTTCTTTACAATGCTCGATTTCAGATTCATCGCGCCAAATCCATCTACCTTGGCATCTATATTGTGGCCATCTGGTCCAGCCACTAGACGAATGTTGCGTACCTTCGTTCCGACTTTGAGTGGCACAGAACTTCCTTTGACTTTCATATCTTTGATGATTGTCACATCATCGCCATCGGAAAGAACATTGCCAGCGGAATCTTTGATTACTCGTACCTCTTCGGAGTCATCGTTCATGTCAGCCGGATTCCACTCGTGAGCGCATTCCGGGCAGATGAGTAACGCCCCGATCTCATAGGTATATTCACATTTGCACTGTGGGCATGGGGGAAGATCGCTCATTGAGAGAGTCTACCTTTTTCGCGGAAGTAAAATGGCTATCCTAGGTGCCTCGAGTGAGTTACAAGCACTTCACTTCCCGCCTATCAAGGAGATAACCAGTTGGAGATTGTGACTCAGCAACGAAAAGTGATTCGTACTTTGAGCGCTGCTCAAGTATTGAATGGCGTTGGAACTTCTGGAACTGTTGCCGCAGGGTCGTTACTTGTAGCCTCCATTTCTAAATCAGAGTCATTAGCTGGGCTGGCCCAGACGACAACCGTGCTGGGTGCGGCAATCATGGCCCTGCCTTTAGCAAAACTCACGCAAAAGGGTGGCCGCCGACTTTCACTGATGAGTGGATATTCCATCGGAGTTATAGGTGCAGTCCTCGCTATCTTGGGTGGCACACACAAAATATTGTTTCTAATGCTTACTGGCGCCTTCATGGTTGGTGCCGCTTCTGCATCTGGATATCAAGCTCGCTTCGCTGCAATCGATTTGGCCACACCAGCCAACCGTTCCAAGAATTTATCCCTAGTTGTTTGGGGTTCGACTGTTGGCGCAGTTACAGGACCAAACCTCATGCAACCCGCAGGAGATTTCGCACATTTCTTGCACTTACCGCGACTCGTTGGACCTTACTTCATCGCTGGTACAAGTCTGACGCTGGCAACAATTGTGATCTTCTTCTTTCTCAAACCCGATCCCTATCTCACAGCAAATATGTCATCTGATGGTGTTACACAGAAGAAACACGAAACTACTCGAGCAGCGTTAAAACACATCCGCCAAATCCCGCACGCACTATTCGCAATTACGGCAGTCGGGGTCGGACACTTAGCGATGGTCTCTATCATGGTGATGACACCTGTCCACATGTCGCATGTAGATGTAACTCTCTCCGTGATCGGGCTCGTCATCAGTGTTCACGTTCTGGGGATGTATGCATTCTCACCCGTAGTTGGAGCGCTTAGCGATAAGTTGGGTCGAATCCGCGTCATTCAGATTGGTGTTGTGATTTTATTAGCCGCTGCAACAACTGCAGGGCTCTCCCCCGCGATGAATCCAGTCCAACTTGGCATCGGGCTCTTTCTATTAGGACTCGGCTGGTCCTGCACACTTATCGCTGGTTCCACTTTCTTGTCCGAATCAGTATCCGTAGAGATGAAGCCTTCTTCTCAAGGTGCAAGCGACTTAGTCATGAATCTGATGGGCGCCGTTGGCGGAGCAGCAAGTGGAGTAATAATCGGATTTTTCTCCTTTGGGTGGCTCTGCTTCTTTATTGCGCTTCTCGTCTTCGCTTTAGGCGTTTGGTCCTTTGCGATCAAAGGCGATCGCGAATAGCCCAAAGATCCCCAAACACTGGATGCGAGAGTGTGGTCTTTAGATAATCAACCCCAGCTGAACCGCCGGTACCACTTTTGCGCCCAATAGTTCGTTCTACCATTTTGACGTGACGGTAGCGCCATTCCTGTAGTCCTTCATCGATATCGACCAATCGCTCGCAGAGCGTGGCAGTCTCTGGATCGTTCAGATGAACCTCAAGCAAAATATCCTGCACCTCTTTATTGGGTTCATATCCTTCTGAAAAATCACGACTTAAATAGTGGCGAGGTATCTCGTAATTCCTCTTTGATAGGTAGACCAATGTGGAATCCCAGAGAGATCGACCTGCAGTTATCTTCGCAATCTTCTCTTGAGATTCAGGTGGCAGGTGGCCAGCCATTCGAGAATCTCGACGCCCAAGGATCGCCTCGAACTCACGAAATTGAGCAGATTGAAATCCTGAAGACGAGGCCAGAAATTGGCGAAAGGAATTGAATTGGCGAGGCGTCATCGTTTCCAAAATATCAACCTGAGCTACACAGACCTTCAAAATAGTGCGGATTCTACTAAGGGTTGCAAGACACTTATAAGTATCACCCCCTTCGAGATTTGTTTGGAGAAAGTAGATCTCATGGAGGATCTGTTTGAACCATAACTCGTATGTCTGATGGATGATAATAAAAAGCATCTCATCATGCTCGGGCCCGTCAGAAGCCAGACGCTGCAAGTTTAGAAGTTCATCAACTCCTAAATAAGAAGAATATGTGACAGCTGAATCGTAACTGCTCATGTGACTTTGACATCCTTTGTTGAAATCTCTTCGTATGCACGGCTGGCCGTGAGATCCCGCAGGCGAGCGAAACCATCCCAAATCTCAACATAACTAGTTGGTAGGGGTGAGATAGCTACTCGTATGGAATTGGGCTCACGATAATCGGGGATTACCTTTTTTAGTTGACGAAGTGCAATCGCAATCCGCTTTGCCTCTGGATGAGCTAACGAGATATGGCCGCCGCGTTCTGTGGGCAATTCAGGCGTGTTTAGAGTAAAGCCCAAATCCTTCAGCCAAGCGTCGTAGAGCCCAATCATCATCTCGGTCCCTTTGGCACATTTCTCTTCAATCACATCGATACCAGCTTCAGCAATCATTCCAAATGCGGTATTAATGCAACGCAATCCAATAATCGAAGGACTGGCAATTTGGAATCCGCGCATTCCATCGTTCTTGCTGAAGTACTCCCCCATCGCAAACTGATCCCTCTGTGCGAACCACCCTTGGATGGGAACTTGCAACTCCTTTTGAAGGCGATGAGATACATAGAGCCAGGCAGGAGCACCAGGACCTGAGTTGCCGTATTTATAGGTACATCCGACTACAAGATCTGCTCCATATTTATCTAGGTTGAGATTAATAGCTCCTACGGCATGGCTCGCATCCCAAACAGTTAAGGCTCCATACTTGCGTGCCAGGTCGGTGATCGTTTTGACGTCATTGCGGGCACCAGAGCGATATTGGATTACCTCGAAGGAGACAAAGGCGACATCCTCGGAGAGATATGACTCCAAAATCTCAGGAGTAATTCTTTCGTGGTGAGCGGCGCTACCAACTTCATTATCAATCTCTATAAGCGTCAAATTATGTTCTCGCGCCAAACCCTGCAAGATATAGCGATCTGTTGGGAAATTGCCTTTATCGGTGATGATCGTTTTACGCCCCGGCCGGGCAGCCAGTGCTGCTCCCACCAACTGGTAGAAATTTACTGAAGTTGTATCGCAGGCTAATACCTGCCCCGCACCCGCACCGAGGGCGGCCCGACCGATTAAATCTCCAGTGGTTTCTGCTTCATCAATCCAATCCGCCCATCCATTTACTATCTTGGGACCCCATTCTTTGATCAAAAAGTCATTGACCACAGAGATCGTTTTCTTAGGCAGTCGTCCAAGCGAGTTACCATCGAGGTAGCAAATGTCTGGATCATCGTTGACGAAGAGTTCGCGATATCGAGCCAGGGGATCCTGGGCATCTAAATCAAGCGCGAACTGGCGCTCAGTTACATTCATGCTTGTACTCTAACCCTCGTTGGCAGAAAAATTCGGGCCTACTCCTCAGATTATCTAAATCGAGGTAGCATGTGCCTTCATCGGTTAAGCAGCCCAACAAAGTTAGGACCACGCAATGAGAACAGCCAAGAACCACGCCAAAATTGGGGCAGTTGCGATTCTCGCAGTTGCATCACTCCTCTCTATCCAAACTCCTTCATTTGCAGTCGGCTCGGCAGCTGCGGCTGCGCTCCCAGCCAGCGTTAAGAAATCTGGCGTAATAACAGTTGGCACAGATACAACTTATGCGCCGAATGAATATTTAGATCCAGCCGGAAATGTAGTCGGTTGGGACATTGATCTCTTCAAAGCAATCGCCGCAGACCTTGGAGTGAAGGTCCACTTTGTTAGCGCAGGCTTCGACACCATCATCCCTGCTATTAAGGGTGGAAAATATGATGTCGGCGTCTCTTCATTTACCGATACAAAGGTTCGCGAAGCTCAGGTTGATTTTGCAAACTACTTCACAGCTGGAATTCAATGGGCATCTGCTGCTGGCAAGAAACTTGTTGATCCTAACAATGCTTGCGGACTCACCGTTGCCGTACAAACGGGCACAACAGAAGTTGATGACGTAAATGCCAAATCTGCTGCCTGCACCAAGGCTGGCAAGAAGGCAATATCTGTTCTCTCATTCGATAGTCAAGCACAGGTGAACAACTCAGTGACTCTCGGTCGTGCGGCTGCAATCTCTGCAGATTCACCAATCACCGAAGATGCCGTACACCGTAGTGGTGGAAAGCTCGTCCTTGATGGTGCAATTTATGGAACTGCTCCATATGGATTTGCTGCCGCTAAGGGAACGACAATGGCTAAGGCAATCTCTCTCGCGCTGCAAGATATTTACAAGAATGGAACCTACAAGAAGATTCTTGCTAAGGCAGGCGTAACAGCAGGCGCAGTTAAGACATTTACAATCAATGGCGCGCTCAACTAAATCCACGATACAGGCAGTGCCGCTGCGCCACCCAATTCGGTGGGCAGCGGCATTCTACTTTGTCCTGATCGGAGTCGCTTTTGTAGTAGATGCGCTGCATCGCAGCGCCTACGAGTGGAAAGCATTTTATAAATATATATTTGACGTGCGCGTTTTTAAGGCAGCGGGTGTCACTCTTTCGCTCACCGCTATTTCAATGTTCATAGCGATTATTTGGGGTGTTGCTCTAGCGGTCATGCGCCGCTCTCCCAATCCAGTTTTCCGCCAAGTCTCTTGGTTCTTTATCTGGGTCTTCCGCGGAACTCCGGTTTACGTGCAACTAGTATTTTGGGGCTTGCTCTCCACGATTTATCATTCGTTTTTTATCGGAATACCCGATATTCATTTTGGACACTTCTACCTGGGCATCCATATTCCCATCAGCCAGACCGCTTCCCTCTATTGGCTCGCCATCATCGGGCTCTCTCTTAACGAGGCCGCCTATATGGCTGAAATCGTTCGAGCTGGATTGCTTTCAGTGGACGAAGGGCAAGAGGAAGCTGCAACCTCGCTGGGCATGAGTTGGTGGACCACCATGCGTTTTATCGTAATTCCCCAAGCAATGCGGATCATCATTCCCCCAACTGGAAACGAAATCATTTCTATGTTGAAGACCACCTCTCTGGTAACCGCGGTTCCATTGATCACCGACCTTTATGCGAGAACGCGAAATATTTCCGATGAGATTTATAACCCAATCCCACTCTTAATGGTCGCCTGTGCCTGGTACTTGTTCTTCACCACAGTGCTCATGTTTATTCAGTATTTCGTGGAAAAACGCTTTGCCCGTGGCCATTCAGTCCTGAGGGTCAGCCATGAGTGAGTCATTAATGGTAAGCGCCGTAGATATCCATAAATCTTTTGGGACCAATGAAGTGCTCAAAGGAATCACCCTGGAAGTAAAACGTGGTGAGGTTATGTGTCTAGTGGGTCCTTCTGGCTCTGGAAAATCAACTTTCCTGCGTTGCATCAATCACTTAGAACGCATTAACTCTGGCCGTTTGATGGTTGATAACCAGCTCATTGGGTATCGCGAATCTAACGGTAAGTTGCACGAGCTTAAACCATCCGAAGCTGCCGCTCAGCGCGTTGGGATTGGTATGGTCTTTCAGAAATTTAACTTATTCCCACATATGACAGCTTTAGACAATGTGATTTCAGGGATGATTCGCGTGCAAAAGATTGATCGTGCCACCGCCATTGCAGAGGGAACCGAACTCTTAAAGCGCGTTGGCCTGGCGGATAAATTGGATCACTATCCAGCTCATCTTTCAGGCGGACAACAACAGCGCGTAGCAATCGCCAGATCATTGGCCATGAAACCAAAATTGATGCTCTTCGATGAGCCAACATCAGCGCTCGATCCCGAGCTCGTTGGAGAGGTACTCGATGCCATGAAGGAGCTCGCCCAGAGTGGAATGACGATGATCGTGGTCACCCATGAAATGGGTTTTGCCCGTGAAGTAGCAGATTCTCTGGTCTTTATGGATGGTGGCGTCGTTGTCGAGTCGGGAGATCCGCAAGAGGTACTAAGAAGCCCTAAACACGAGCGCACCCGCACATTCTTGTCTAAGGTTTTATAAGCTCCTGTAACTATTTAGGAGTCGCAATACCGCTTCGCGATCCTTTTCATTGCTTGCTCTAGAGTTCAGAGATAACTATTTTGGTCATCGTGAGCATCGCAGCCATCGCCGCCGAAGCTCTCTCTGGATTTGGATTGGAGAGCGCCTCTCCCAATTGCTTGGGTACAACCTGCCATGAGACCCCGAACTTATCTTTAAGCCAGCCACATCGACCTTCAGTTCCACCACTAGTGATGAATGCGGTCCAATATTTATCAACTTCCTCTTGTCCGTCACAATTCACGACAATGGAGAGCGCCTCGCTAAAGGTGAATTGAGGTCCACCGTTAAGCGCAATGTAACTCTCTCCAAGAATTTCAAAGTTAACGGTGAATGCCTGGCCATCGGGTCCCCTGGCAATCTCCTTTACTCTGGATTCTGGGAAGATTGAGATATATAAATTTGCGGCTTCTTCTGCTTGCCCATTAAACCAAAGCATGTGGCTAATCGATGTCATGGGCAGGAATGTAATGCAAAAGAGTATATAAATGAAATGGAGAGGTGATTCTCATTGCCAGGAACTTGAAAACCTGTTAAGACTAGGCATGGGTTTGCCACACTTTACTGGCGTTTTTTCAAACACTAATTTTTAAGAAGAGGGATTATGTCGCGTCTACGCACTGGATACATTTATCATGAGTTATTTGGTTGGCACGACACCGGAACACAAGCCGGGATGTTTCCGACCGATCCATCTCGCGGTCTGCAGCCCTTTGTAAATTATGAGAATTCTGAAACCAAGAGGCGAATCCATGAATTAATTGTTGTTTCTGGCCTTATCGATGACCTAACTCGATTGACACCTCGGCCCGCTACAGATGACGAACTTCTACTAGTTCACCCCCAAGAATATCTATCCAAGTTGAAAGCCATTAGCGAGCAACCCCTTGGTGGCGATGCCGGTGATGGAGAAACCCCCTTTGCAAAAGGTGGCTTTGAAATCGCAACTTTAGCCGTGGGGGCGGTTGTAGAACTTACTCGTGCTGTCTTGGATGGTGAAGTCGATAACGGCTACGCATTGGTACGGCCTCCTGGGCACCATGCGGTCAAGGCGGGCGGTATGGGTTACTGCCTGCTCTCAAATATTGGTGTTGCGATAATGACGGCCAAGCGAGCCCATCCAGATATTCGTATCGCGGTTGTCGACTGGGACGTTCATCACGGAAATGGCACGCAAGATATTTTCTATAATGACCCTAATGTCTTAACTATCTCGCTCCATCAGGATCGGCTCTATCCGAGAAATTCTGGCATGCGCGAGGAGAGCGGAGTTGGCACGAATATCAATATCCCTCTACCGGCAGGAACCGGAAATGGTGGCTATCTCTATGCCTTTGAAGAAGTCGTTCGTCCTGCGCTTAAGAAATTCAAGCCTGACTTAATAGTTGTAGCTTCTGGCTTTGATTCCTCTGTCTACGACCCTCTTGGTCGCATGATGGTCACCGCAAGTGGTTATGCAAAAATGACAAAGGTACTTATGGAGTGCGCCGCCGAGTTTGCCAAAAATCGCATCGTAATTTCGCATGAAGGCGGCTACAACGCGGTTTATTCACCGTTCTGTGGATTGGCCGTACTTCAAGAATTATCAGGTACTTTCAAACTCGATGACCCATTCATTCACACCGAAAGTTACCCAGGACAGGCTCTCTTCGAACATCAAAAATCAGAGGTGGATCTAGCTGCACAACATGGCTTGCCTTTACTTTAATTTGTAGAAGGCAAGCAATAGCGCCAGCGTGAACATCACTAGCGCAATGAATCCATCTAAGATCTTCCAAAATATGGGTCTGGACATGAACTTTGACGCAGCTTTCGCGCCAAATCCAATGCTCGTAAACCAGAGGATGCTCGAGATAACTGCTCCCGCAGCGAAATCCCACTTATGCGTCTTGAATTGGCTGCCAATTCCTCCCAGAAAGATGACTGTGTCGAGATAGACATGTGGGTTGAGAAAGGTGAACCCTAGAGTTCGGCCAATTACTTGCTTAAAAGATGTTTTGGCTTCATTGGCAGCAACAAGAGCTTGATCCTTGAAGACCGCTAGCAGCGACCGCACCCCGAACCAGGTCAAGTAGAGAACGCCAAACCATTTGATGAAATCCAGAATTGTTGGATGCCGTTGTAATAGCTGACCCAAGCCCCCGACACCTAAAACGATGAGCAGCGCATCGCTGGCGGAGCAAACTCCCACTACGAGGAAGACATACTGCTTGTTTAATCCCTGACGTATGACAAAGGCATTTTGAGCACCAATTGCAATAATGAGAGATAACCCGGTAAACAACCCAGTGACTAAAGCCAGCATATCTTCAAGTGTAATGAAATAGGGGCAGCCTTACGAGCCAAGTAAGGGGCGAAGTTCTACCTTTCTATTGCATGCTTTGGATCCTTGAAGCGCCAATTCGTAGGCCACTTTCTCATCCTCAGCCTCTATTAACCAAAAACCACTGTAATTCTCTTTCGCTTCAAATAATGGCTGCGATAAAACTATATTTGCCCCTTTACGATTATCGATGACTTTTCCATTCTCTGGTGATGACAATCCACCAGCAAATATAAAATGCTGGTTTGCCCGTAATGTGTCATTGAATTCATCTATAGCTTTCATCTCTTCTGGCGTACCCGAATTAGCCAAAATATCGATAACGAAGATTATAAATTTACGACTCATAGGAAAAGAATAGGAGAAGAATTGCCAACTACGCCAGGGCTCCTAATAATGTGCCTATTCAACCCAAATTTCATGGGCTCCTGGAGCGATATATCACCTGTTCTGCAGCTTGGGGATTACAATTCTCGCAGTAATTAGTGAGGTGGGTGCAAAGTAATGTCAGACGAAGAAAAGAATTTCGAAAATGGAAGTTTGAATACGGAGAAAAATGTGCGTATGCGGGCTTTTGCACTTGGGGTCATTTCGGTTGGAATTGGAATCTTTGTTGGTGAATTAACATCTAACATCCATTCCGCTTGGAAATCACCAGTTGATACCCTCGGCAACTGGATCATCAGCGTTATTCCACATTTTGTGGAATCGATTGCCATCAAACTCTTTAGTACCCACGATAAGGGCTTCTTGGTTGCCACAATTCTGCTCGTTGCTCTACTCCTTGGTGGACTAGCCGGAGAATTATTGCTGCGAGGCAAGAAGAAGATTGCTTACGCAATTGTTGTATTAGAAACAATTTTCAATATATTGACTGTGCTTGCTCGACCACATGCGGGTGTAACTGCAATTGTTCCTTCGTTAACAAGCGGATCGGCAATAGCGCTCGTCGTGTACTTTGCTCTTGGGAGATCGAAGGACGTACTACCCGAAGTAAATTCAATGGTCGAACTTAAATCCAGACGCCAGGTTCTCAAGTATGCAGGTGGGGCTGGGGCTCTTGGTGGACTGATGCTCCTCTCAGGGCAGAGTGTAAAGACCCACAGTCTTAATGTAATCAAACGTTTAGCAATTAAATTGCCAGATGCTGCTCATCCCCTACCACCGCTTCCCGCTGATCCAGCTTCATCAATTCGAGGGCTCTCGACGCTCATCACACCTAATAATGAGTTCTATCAAATTGATACAGCTATTAACGCACCGATCATTGATGTTGAAACATGGTCACTCACGATAACTGGAATGGTGAAGAATCCCATAACATTGACCTACGCTGATTTACTAAAGCGCCCGCTCTTCGAACTCGATGACACTATGTCATGCGTATCTAATCCAGTCGGTGGAAACTTGGTTGGCAATGCGCGCTGGCTCGGATGTCGCCTCGATGATCTAATCCGCGAAGCTGGGCCGCTGCCTTCTGCCGATCAAGTGTTGAGTTCTTCGAGCGATGGATTTGGAGCAGGATTCCCACTCAATTTGTTAGATGGCCGCGATGCAATGATTGCTGTTGGAATGAACGGCCAGCCACTTCCCATCAGACACGGTTTTCCAGCTCGGGTGATAGTCCCTGGCCTTTACGGGTATGTCTCAGCTACAAAATGGCTCACGAATATCGAATTAACTCGCTTTGACCTTAAGCAAGGTTTCTGGATTTCACGGGGTTGGTCCCAACTTGGTCCGATCAAGATGGAGTCGCGAATTGATTACCCAATTGATGGAGCATCTATACCAGCCGGAAAATTCCGATTCGCCGGAGTGGCCTGGGCGCCACTTTCTGGTATCGCGTCGGTACAACTAGGCATAGATGGGCTTTGGAAAGATGCGACTCTTGGACCATCCCTGTCTGGAACCACATGGCGCCAGTGGTGGTTTGATTGGGATACAACAGTTGGAAGTCACTTAGTCCAAGTGCGTGCAGTCAGCGTCGATGGCGAAGTTCAGACCCAAACAATTGCCGATACTGCCCCTAACGGTGCTTCAGGATGGCACTCGATCAAAGTTTCGGTGTAGAACCATCCAAGCGAGTCAATGAATACACTTTTGAATCGCCTTAGACGGAGTGTAAGTTATTTCTCTACGAGGAATTGACCCATAAGTCCACCATCTTCATGGTTGGCCATGTGGCAGTGGTACATATACGGCCACGTAGAACTGGCGTAATCGGCAAATTTGGCGATGAAAGTTACCTGCTCGTTGCGCTGGATCGAGAAAGTGTCTTTCCAACCTTGTTCATAGGCTGGTATGGCCCCACTGCTGCGAGAGACAATTTTGAATTGAACATCATGAATATGAAAAGAGTGTCCAAATATCCTGTCATTCTTGATCGTCCACGCCTCGGTAGCCCCAAGTTTTATAACTTGATTTATTGTGTTCATGTCATAACTCTTATTGTCGAATGTAAATGGAGTTCCTGGACCCTTGTCCGTAATAGAAATGGTTCGCGATTTCGTAACTTGCGCCTGCGCTGGGAAAGTGCTCTTGACGAGGGTTGCTGGCAGAACTGAGATTCCCATTGCGGTTGGCTTGGCCACCTTGATCATTAATACATCAAAATCAATGTTGTTCAAAAGACTTCCAAAGGTTCCCGATGAGGAAGGCTCTGCCCCACCATACCCAAAAGCAAGACCCTTGTTAAAGGCCTTAAGCGAAATTGCACGGCCAATTTTATCCTTAGATAAGTCCACAAGAATTTCATAACGCTCACCCGGGGCTATAAGAAGGCGCTTGACGGCAATAGGTGCTTGAACCAATCCACCATCTGTTCCAATTACATAGAAAATACGATTGTCCGAGACCCCCAAATTGTAGACACGTTCCGTCTCTATATTAAGAAGTCGAAGGCGTACTAAATGCGCAGGCAAGGAGACCTGCGCATTGGCAACACCATTGGTGAGCATCGTGTCACCATAGTTTTTCGCTGAACTAATTTGATTCGTAGGTGAAAGCGTTCTACTACCCAATGCAAGGGGAATATCGTCTACGCCATACGTTCGTGGCAACGCCACTGCAGCTTCGTCAGAATCTTGCACGATAATGAATCCCCCAGCGCCAAGCGCCAATTGCTTTTGAGTCGTCTTATGCATGTGCGGGTGGTACCAATACGTGGCTGCATTATTCATGACCTTGAACTTTGGGGACCAGGTTTTTCCAATTTCAATCACCTGCATTGGTCCGCCATCCATCTCAGCCGGTAGGTGAACCCCATGCCAATGGGTAGTTGTCTGCTCTGAAAGGGCATTGGTCACATTCAACTGGACATCTTCACCCTTTTGCATAACAAGAGTTGGACCCCAGAATCCGGTTCCATTGTAACTACATGTCTTCGTGAGGGCGCCTTTTGCCATTTGCTTGGTTGTATTAGCCAATCTTAAGCTGAAGGTCTTACCCGAGATCCGTGGCGGAATCCACAAGGGATTTGTGATAACTGCGGCGCTAGCCGACTGAGGAGCAAGTAGATTTGGGAAAAGGGCCATGCCCATGCCCACTCCACCTACCTTTAAGAAATTCCTTCTATTGATCTCTTTGCCATTGCAGTTGTGGGAAGTCAATTGAGCATCTCTTTCTTTTGAGTAGGAGTCAGTGATAGGAGCTTGCTATGCCTTTAAATTATTCACAATTACAGGTGCAAGTGCTTGAAACCATACTTCGTAACCCGCATTATTTAAATGTAATCCGAAAGTATCCGGATCTTCACAGTACTTTCTTTCGATGATATTTTGCTTAGAATCCTTGAGGATCGAAAAGGCATCAAAATACTCAATCCCTAACTGATCCAAGATAGGCTTAATTTTAGAATTAACCTCGATCATGCTCCTCGAGAACTCATCACTCCGCGGAGATAGGGAATTCCAAAGGATTGGCACATCGGGCAACAATTTCCTTAGATTTTCAGCATTGGTCAATATATTATTAATCACTTCAGTCTCGGATAGCCTGTACTTACCAAAGTCATTTGTCCCAATCATGACAATCAGAATTTCTGGCTGAGATTTGATGATCGCAGGAATGAGAGCATCTAAATCGCTTGTCGTATGCCCTGGAAAAGCAAAATTAGTTACATAGTGCTCAGGAAGCCAGTACTGCCAAGGCCCCCCGTGAATAATGCTGTCACCAGCAAACACAATTCTGCGCTTCATTATTTTCCACTCCTCA
>Ga0214167_1000461_pt1 | contig 21061 bp, 30 predicted proteins | sample TroBogypolimnion_45_FD_153006 | JGI IMG/M metagenome (GOLD analysis project Ga0214167, IMG submission 153006) | Freshwater microbial communities from Trout Bog Lake, WI - Practice 18AUG2009 hypolimnion v3 | ecosystem: Environmental > Aquatic > Freshwater > Lake > Hypolimnion/Profundal zone ... | reverse complement strand
GAAAGGCGATGGTGAAGCGTCTTACATAGAGCAGTTAACCGCTGATCTGGACAAGCAAAAGCTTGAATATGAGCAATACTACGCATCAATCGGACAAATAAGAGAGGTTAGCAAACAGCAGGAAGCGAATTATTGGAAAGGTGCGCTTGATCAAACAGGATTAACGGAGAAAGAGCGCCTTGATATTTATACCAGGTACGCGAAACTGCAATTGCAGGTAGATAAGCAAGCTCTCAAAGACAAAGAGGAAAGAGGCAAGGCTGAGATTGAGATAGAGCGCACAACGCAGGACGGGATTATTGCTCTCGAAGAGGAATCGGCACGTCATGCAAACGCTCTGAACCTTACATCTAAAGAGGAATATCTATCTCAAGAGAAAAGCTTTTTAACGAAGAAATATGACATTGACGCCGCAGCCCTTCAAAAAGAAATAGACCTATACAAGGGTGATCCAAACAGCGAGAAGAAGGTTGAGCAGCTCAATCAGAAGCTTATATCCTTAAAAACAAAGTATGCCCTTGATTACCAAAAAGCTGATAACAAGCAAGTTGAGGATAGTAAGATGAAATGGACAGACCTTTTCAAGTCAATTAGTGATGGATTCGGGAAGTCAATCGGCGGGTTTATTGTCGGAACAAAAAACTTTCAGTCCGCTATGCTTGGTGTCTGGCAAGGAATACAAGGCGCGTTTGAGACGATGATCGGGAATATGATAGCAAAATGGACGGCAGGGGAGTTGGCAAAGCTTGCAGTAACACTTGGAATACTTCCTGCTCAATCAGCGGGCGAAGCGGCGGCATCAGCAACAAGCATAGCGACAAAAAAAGCTGAAGCGGCGATGACTATACCGGCATCAGCCGGTATAGCAGCGGGAGAGGCAGCCGCATCCGTTGCAGGAATCCCTTACGTTGGCCCTGAAATGGCAGCCGCAGCCTATGCGTCAACTATGGCTATGGTAATGTCTGGTTTGGCTGTCGCATCGGCATCCGGTGGCTACGATATCCCCGCAGGAATAAACCCCATCACGCAGCTTCACCAAAGCGAGATGGTACTACCTGCAAAGTATGCGGATGTTATCCGAGGCATGGCCGGGAGTTCATCGCCGGCAGGCGCAACGACAAGCGGAGGGGATATTCACCTGCACGTCAATGCGGTTGATGCTCATTCGGTGAGAAGATTATTCCAGGACAACGGCTCGGCGCTGGCGGACAGTTTGAAACACCAAATGAGGAACCTGAAACGATGACCGATAACGAAGAATTGTGGATTTGTCTGAACTGGAAAGAACCTACCGAAGAATACCCGGCAAATATTGAGTTTACGGGAATCTTTGATACAGAAGAAAAAGCGGTATCAGCTTGTTCAGGGTGGGGCTATGGAGTCGGCCCAGTTTACTTGAATAAAAGACTCCCGACCGAATCGACAACATGGCCGGGGTTTTACTTCCCACAGCAAGGAAAAGAATAAATGAGCAACGCCATATTTCCGGTATTACCCGGCATTACATGGGACACAATTAAGACACCGATATTCAACACCGTCACCAAAAAGGCGGTATCCGGCAGAGAGACGCGGGTCGCGTACATGGCTACCCCCATGTACACGTTTAAGCTTAATTTCGAGTTCCTTAGGGACAAGATGAGCGAGCAGGTTCCAGCGTCTCCGTTCGACGAACTCAAACAGCTCATGGGGTTTTTCATCAGCAGACAGGGCTCATTCGACTCGTTTTTGTTTGAGGACACGACAGACAACCTCGCGACAAGCCAGCAGTTTGGTACTGGAAACGGCTCAACAACCACGTTTCAGCTTGCCAGAGATTTCGGTGGAGGAACAAGTTTTCTTGAGCCGGTTATGAACATCAACGGCACACCAACCATCACCGGCGGTTCAGTTGCGTCAATCAGCAGTACAGGAATGGTCACATTTTCATCAGCTCCGGCAAATGGTACGGCGTTGATCTGGACAGGAAACTACTATTTCAGGTGCCGTTTCGATACCGACACAACCGATTTTCAGCAGCTTATGCAGGACTACTGGACAAACGGCGGCTTGACATTGTACGGCTCACTCAGCAACAAATTATAATGAAAACACCTACAGGGAGCCTCACCAGCGCATATTTATTAACCAACAGCCAGTTTATTGTTGTTGATCTTTACACCCTCTCAGTAGTCAATACAGCATGGGCAAGCGGCCTGTCCGTAACCTACACCAATTACTACTATTCCGGCTCAGATTACGATGTAGTAAATGGAGGACATACGTTCAAAGGCAACGATGCAATTTTCTCACGCGACGGATTAAAACAGACGATAGGGCTGGAAGTCGCAACGATGAACATCACGATCAATGCTACCGCATCGATGCTTGTTCTTGGAGTCCCATTCATGCAGGCGATAACTCAGGGAGTACTGGACGGGGCCTTGGTTAAGGTAGATCGCGCATTTCTCAACACGGACCATTCTGTTATCGGGACGGTCAATTGGTTTACCGGGCACGTTGCCAAGGCTTCACCAAGCCGGAACGGAGCCTCAATTACGATCAACTCTTTGACTGACCGACTGAACGTCAACGTTCCTCGAAACGTCTACCAGTCGGCCTGCCAGAATTCGCTTTATGATGGAGCTTGCACTTTATCGAGATCCTCATATTCCGTAGCAGGAACCGTAAGTACGATCACCGGCACGAGTCTCACAATTTCAGGGGCCGCGGCAAGCCAATCGGCGGGATACTGGACTCAGGGAGGTATAATCTTTACGTCTGGAGCGGCAAACGGTGAAGCAAGAACTGTAAAGTCATGGGTAGGTGGGGTTCTTACTCTTCTCAGTCCATTCCCTGTATCTCCGGTAGCAGGCGACACGTTTATGATTTATGCGGGATGCGACAAACAGCTTACGACATGCCAGACAAAATTCAGTAATGGCGCGAATTTTAAAGGGCAACCGTTTGTGCCAATACCAGAAACGGTTGTATGAGAGAAAAAGTAATCCAGGAAGCCAGGACATGGTTATCGACACCTTACCATCACCACGCCGCCATCAAGGGGGTAGGAGTGGACTGCGCACAGATACTCATCGAAGTTTATGCCGCAGCCGGAGTTGTTGAGAAAGTTGATGTTGGAGACTACCCTCACGATTGGCATCTGCATCGAGCAGAGGAAAAGTATCTGTGGTGGATTAAAAAGTATTGCAGGAAAATAACTGTCCCGAAAATGGGGGATATAGCACTTTTCACTTTTGGCCGATGCGTCTCTCATGCTGCGATTATTGTCAATTGGCCGGGAGAGCTTATCCACTCATATATCAGACAAGGGGTTGTTCTTGCGGCTGCAGACGATGCGGAACTCAGGGGCAGGTTACATTCATTTTGGCGACCAAAAGGATTAAAGTAAATGGCTGGATTATTTGTTCATACGCCTTCAAGCAACTCTTCAGTGCAACCTGCAGCCCTCGGGCTGTCAGTTTCGACTTCTGTCTACGGTTTAACGCTCCCTGTGATTTATGGAGCAACAAGAGTTCCTGGGAATATGATATGGTACGGAGCTTTCACAGCTACGCCACAGTATACTCAGTCAAGCTCAGGAAAGGGCGGAGGAAGCCAGACAACTCAGACAGGGTATGGATATTCCGCGTCATTTATGCTCGGCCTCAGCGAAGGCCCAATAAATAGCATTAACGCTGTCTGGAATAACGGGGTTCTCGACACAACAGACACGTTCACGACGTTTACCGGTGGTTCTTCTCAATCCGCTTGGGGATACTTGACAACGCTGGATTCAGCAAAATCATTAGCATATAGGAACGTTGCTTATATCGCGGCAGCAAATTTTAACCTTGGCGGATCTCCTTCTTTGCCTCAGCTAACATTTGAAGTTTTTGGCCATGGATACGGCTCAAGCGTCACAGCCGTGCCGGACGTCGATACAGTATTCATCATCACCGATTTATTAACCAATTCTCGATACGGAGCGGGGTTTCCTTCCGCAAATATCGGCACATGGACAAGCTACAAGGCATATTGTATAGCAAACGGCCTGCTCTTTTCGCCATCGTACGATACATCCGCAACAGCAGCAAAAGCGATAACCGAACTACTGGCATTGACGAACTCAGAGGCGTATTTCAGCGAAGGGCTTTTGAAGATCACGCCATACGGGGATACCGCAATAACTGCAAACGGTTACACCTACACACCTAATGTCACGCCAATCTATGAGCTTGGAGACGATGCGTTTCTTGCAAGCGCATCGGATCCAGTGTTGATTGAAAGGGGATCACAGGCGGATGCTTATAACCAGGTCGATATCGAGTGTCTCGACAGATCAAACAGCTACAACAAATCGTCTATAAGAGCAACCGATCAGGTTAATATTGACGTTTACGGACTTCGAGCGATGTCTGGTGTCACTGCTCATCAGATATGTAATACCAGTATCGCACAATCATGCGCGCAGCTTGTCTTGCAGCGTAATTTGTATATCAGAAATAAATATACCTTTACCCTTCCAATAAATTACATCTTGCTTGAGCCTACCGATTATGTAACGCTTGATGATTCGGCTCTCGGACTTGTGCAAACCCCTGTCAGGATTTTGACGATTGACGAAAGCGGAGACGAGTTATTGATCACGGCAGAAGACGCTCCTCCTGGTGTTGGCTCTCATGCGATCTATGGCACGCAATCCGGCGGCGGTGGCGGGGTAAACAACCTTGTCCAGCCGGGAAACACGGGCACCCCAAATATTTTTGTGCCTCCGAGCGTATTGACGGCGACAGGGCTTGAAGTCTGGATGGGAGCTTATGGAGTAACTCCATCGACATGGGGAGGTTGTGAAGTATGGGTGAGTTATGACAACGTAAGTTACGGATATGTTGGATCAATAGATTCTCCAGCAAGAATGGGAACGCTAACAGCGACACTTGCGACCGGAACCGATCCCGACACTACAAACACGCTATCGGTCAATGTCCTGAGTGGTCAACCGATGGGAAGCGCCACATTTGCAGAGTGGAACAATTACGCGAGCCTTACGCTTGTTGATAGCGAATACATTGCATACCAGACAGCAACTCTCACATCAGCAAACCGATACAATCTCACCCTCCTGCACCGCGGACTTTATGGGTCATCAATTGCCAGTCATACGTCAAGCGCGCCATTTGTTCGAGTTGATTCCGCAATGTTCAAAATGCCGATCACGCCAGACAAGATCGGGCAAACGATCTACGTCAAACTGCCAGCTTATAATCAATTTGGATCGCAGTTGCAGCAGCTTTCAGTCTGTACCCCGACAACTTTCACGATAGGGATTAGTCAGGTTCCAACGCTTACAGGGATTGTGTTAACTCCTGTTTATGGGGGGTTTACCATAAAATACACGGCGCCGACACAAGCCGACTTTGGTGGGGTAAACGTCTACATGAGCACAACAAGCGGATTCACGCCCGGGAGTGGAAACCTTGTCTATTCAGGCCCTGACAGTTTAATCACCATAACAACCGACGCTGCAGGGTCAGCGCTTGTTGCGGGCACTACCTATTATGTCCGGGTTGCAGGGTATACAAAAACAAGTAAGGCCAATATGAGCTACAGCGCAGAGTACAGCGTTGTGCCGATCATGGCTTCAAAAACCGCTGTTGCGTCGCTTTACCAGTGGTCAACAGCGACACCTCCAAACCCTTCAGGAACATCAACATTTACGTGGTCAACTTACGCAAGCTCGGCCTACACCGGAGCAGGCGGATGGTCGGTAACGGCTCCGGTGAACCCCGGGACGCCCGTTATGCAGTTATGGATCGCAAATAAAGTAGTCAGTGATAACGCTTCAGCGACGACAACGACCGTGAGCTGGGCATCTGGTTTTTCATTGCTTGTTGCTGGAGCAAACGGAGCAAACGGAGCAAACGGGACAAGCGGGTATCAATCTGCAAGTCCTACTGTATATCAGTGGGCGGCGACAATTCCGGCTGCACCAGCAGGATCTGCAACTTACACATGGTCAACCGGACTATTCGGAGCAGCGCCATCAGGATGGTCATTGCCTGCAGGTACATCACCATCTGCCGGATATACCTTGTGGGCAGCAAAGGTATCAATAACAGATTCCGCGACAGCGACAACAACATCCTTCAACTGGACTTCATCATCCATCACATCGGCTGGATATGCAGGTACAAATGGAGCTTCAGGACTTAGCTACTACACCGCGGACGTTTTCAAGCAAGCGGCATCAGCTCCATCAGCACCGACCGGAGGGGTGTTCGACTTCACAAGCAACATCCTGACACCTCCATCGGGTTGGTCGGTCAGTGCACCATCCGTCACAACGACGCCAACATGGTATTGCCAATACACTTTTAACGGTACAGGAGTGGTCACTGCTACAACATGGAGTACGCCTGTAGAAGATGCCGTAGCCGGGGCCAATGGGTCGCAGATGTATACAGTCTGGCTTTATCAGCAGGCTACCACATCGCCCGTAGTCCCAAGCGGGACGATCACCTGCACTTTTGCAACAGGAGCGTTGAGCGGAGGGACGATGGGTAGCTGGAGCACGTCACATCCAGCGTCGAGCACGACGCCAGTGTACATGACGATGGCCACGTTTACGGGCACGGCTCCGGCGACAACAAGCTCTAATGGTATATGGAGTAGTCCTGTGATTGTTGCTCAGAATGGTACGTCGAACGGAAACCTCTGTTATAATTCTGCATTTGACAATGGGTTAGATGGTTGGACATATAATATATGGGACAGCGGTCGATCAGTACATTATTCTTCAGGAGCTGATCTTTCTTATATGTATCCGATTGGCGGCCATGCCGGATACATATTTCAAAACGATACAGTAACGTCAGGCTATGCAGAGTTAGTAAGCAACTCAATTCCAGTCGTAGCTGGAAATAATTATGAATATCAAGCAAAAACCGGCTCTCAAAGATGCACTGGCGGAGTATCCGTATTTCTCTATTGGTATAATTTAAGTGACACATGTATCGGAGTGTCAACTCAATATTATAATAACAATGAAAAAGCTGGCGGAAATACATTAGCAAGCTTTGGTATAACTGGAGGATTTGCGACTGCTCCTACCGGTTCCGTAACAGCGAGACTATCTGTTAGGAAGTATGATACAGTGAGCTGGGCAGCCGATAGCTTTATGGCTGTAACGCAGGTATTATTTGCATCGGCTCCATCAGGACAAACCGTACTATCTAACTGGTCTCCAACGGCATCACAGGGCGTATCGGGGGCCTCCGGGTTGCAAGGTGCGTCGTACCGAACAGCATATATGGCATCAGCAACGACGGCACCGGGTTCATCCCCAAACCCTGAAATCGATACAGGAAGCACTACCGTACCATCAAGCTATTGGGGTTTGAGTGGAACATGGGGAACCACCGTACCGACGTTAACAGCAGGGCAGTTCTTATATTCATCTGACGGCATTTATAATCCAGCGACGAACCAGACGACATGGTCAATACCGTACTGGACGAGCCTGAAGGTTGGCAGCTTGTCAGCGATAACCATCAACACCGGAAACCTTACCGTCACCGGCACGATACAAGGCAATACCGCAGCGATAAGCGGGACGACGATGACCGGAGCGGGATATGTTTGGTATTCCTCCGGACAATATGCTCTGGGAAATTCGGCCACCAATATAACGTTTAACGGCACGACAGGAACGTTAAACGGTAACTGGGTAGCGACAGGGAATTTATTTAATAACGCTGCAACGGCTATGTTGAGCGCTTCTGCCTATGCATGGGGGGTGGTCACATTAGCCGTTACAATAAGTACGAATGATTTGCCATTAGGGTCATCGACAGTGCCAATAGTTATTACAGCCGCTCAAGACGTTGGATCTCAAGCCTATTTTGATATAGGGGTTAATACCTCGAATTTCCGGGATGCTGGTAATTTATTTAACTCATTCCCGCCATACGGTGGAACTTATTCTATGACGATTATTTACAATGCGACACCTGACACGTATTATTTTAGTTGTTTTAATCACGGGACAGGAAATAACTATGACTCAATAACAAGAGTCAGAACAATAACCGCAATTATAGGGAAGCGATGAACTATATAATCTATAATTCCAATACAGGACAGATACACCGGACGGGTTCATGTCCTGAAGCATATATCGAAATTCAATGCTTGGGTGGAGAGGAGCTGCTTATTGGTGATGCGAACCCTTTAACGCAATACGTTCTGGCCGGAGCCGTAACTACATTCACTGAGGCAGAGCAGTCAGCGAAGGACAATCTCACTTATGGCTACGCATGGGCAATGCCGGAGAGAGCCGTAGTGCAGATACTGACTGATGATGAGATAACCGCTTACCTCGCAACTCAAGCAAGGGCAAAGCGGGATCAGCTACTCACGTCCTGCGATTGGACACAGACGGCAGATCAATCGTCTGCAATTAAAACACTCTGGCAAACATACCGACAGGCACTAAGGGACGTCACGATACAGACCGGATTTCCTGAAACAATTGATTGGCCCACGCCGACAGAATAGCCCAACTTTGTCCGCAAAACGCGCATTGCTGGCATGGTACATTTAAGCAACACTTAAACAAGGAACCATGCCAGCAATCACAAAAGGAACGGAACTTCTAAGACCGCAGGATGCCGGACTGAGTACGCGATATTTCGATTCAATGTCAATCGCCGCCACCGGAATGCTTATGCCATCCATCGAGACCGGAGGCTGGAAAGAGTGCATCGTCGATCTGACGATCACAGGCTCCGCCGTTATTAGCTACATGGAGAGCAACGACGGAGTGACATGGACAGGCGTGAACTCAACGCTTAATCTCGCAACTGGAGCCCAGGGAGGGACAGCTAACGCATCAGGAAAATACTCGTTACCACTTGCCGCCAGATTTGCCTCAGTGCAGGTAACCTCATGGACAAGTGGAACCGTATCCATGACCGCACTATTCAACCTGGAGCAAACTATTCTGTTCCAGCAAGTCAACGCGCAGAGAATACAGCTCGTCACCCCGGCAAAAACCACCCTCTCGACAACCGCCGAAACCGCAATCATACCGGCCTCTGGTGCGGGATTTTACAACGACATCGGCTGGCTATTGATGACGAACACCAGCGCAACAGCAACATCTGTGGATATCAGGAGCGCAACAGGCGGGGCCATAATCGCATCGGTAGCACTACCAGCCGGAGCGACCGTTTTCCTGGATTTTGTGAGCGTCCTGCTTATCCAGATCGCAGCGAACACTGTGTGGACTGCGCAATTAACAACCGCAGTAACAGACGTGAGGATCACGGCTGGAGCGTCTAAAAATACGATGTAATGCCCCACAAAGTTGTTTTCAGATTAGCCGCTTCGACGGTAGACTGGACGGTTATCGCTTCAGGGCTGGTGGGATTTTTAGAGCCGGTATTCGGAGCACACCTTGTCAACACGGGAAGCATGATGGCGGGATTTGCCGCCCTGCTGATCGGGGTAGGACGGTTTATTGTATTCGTGGCGACAGCAAGGAAGTCAACGGTCGAGACTCGGCAGATGGAAGAGAGGGTTGACCGCGAATCCGTAGGACGGCTCGAAGAATTAGCCTGTCGCAATGCCCCTGCCTGCGAAACAAGAAGAGGAATCCACCTCAACAACCAGGAAGAAGAATAATGATCAACAGCAGAAAGATTGAAGACCTCCACCCTCACGTACAACCGCTATGCGAAAATTTCTTGTCAGAATGCAAGAAGTCAGGCATTGATATACTGATTACCAGTACTTACAGGGATATCGAGAGCCAGAACACTCTTTATGCTCAAGGCAGGACGAGGCTGGGGCTAATCGTGACGAATGCAAAAGGCGGGCAGAGCTTCCACAACTACTGTGTGGCTTTCGACACCGTGCCAGTCGTGCATGGGAAACCTGACTGGGATAATGAGGACTTGTGGCTGAGTATTGGCCACATCGGTAAATCTTGTGGACTTGACTGGGCTGGCGACTGGAAAAGTTTCAAAGAGAAGCCGCACTTTCAATTTAGTGGCGGACTATCAATAAGAGATTTTCAGGCAGGGAAAACCCTTCCTGAGTAATAACAACCAACCAACAAAAGGAGAACAACACTATGGACTTTTCAAGCATCTCCGGATTCCTTGCTCCGGTGATTATTTTCGCGCTGGGCGCAGTGAAGGCATTTGCCTACGTCAATCAGTACAAGGATAAGCTTGTCCTTGCTGAAAATGCGCTCCAAGCGGTCAAAGCTGGCGCAGATGGTACGCTGTCATTGCTTGGCGAAGTTGTTGCTGCAAGCGCAGACAACAGCCTGTCTATTGACGAGTTTAATCAGATCGTAAAGACGGCCGCAGACATTCCCGGGGCTATCAAGATTGCTCTTAAAAAGAGTGCGATTGCTACAGCCGCATGAGTGAGTGGATCGCAAAAATAACAGAATCCGCCATGCTCGGACTATGCAAAGCTCTTGCCACACCGGGCGTACTGCTCGGTTTGGTACGGGCATGGAGGCAGGCAAATGAGCCGGAACAGGTAATCGCAAGTAAACCAACAAAAGACGATGACAACTTTCTTCGGTCGGCACAAAAAGACGGCTGGGTTAATATCCCTGTTGTTGATAAGCGCGTGTAGCAGTTCAAGCAGAGTAATGTACCTCGGAAGAGGTACAACCAAGATGGTACAGCTTAGGGAAACATTGAAGGGTGTGAAAGTGTGGGCTAAAGATTCCACAGGTGTAGCAGTGCCAATGATCGCTGATCTTCCTGAGGGGGGATTTTATCGAGGTGATTTAAAATAATTATTATATTCGTTTCTGACCGATTTGTTTACTCCCTCCGATACGCCATCGGAGGATTTGATTTTTAGCTGATTTGGCGGGTTTTGTAGCATATTTGTATCTCGAAAATAAGGAAATCCCGTATACTGTTATATATTGATAAGATAGCGGAACATAGTAAAGATATGCCTTATCTCCGCCCTTACGACCTCGAACAACCGCCAAACGTCCTTTCGTCTACGCAATTCAATGGCTTCGGGCTCTTTTAAGGGTTTTTGAAACTTTTCAGTGTCCTTTTATGTGCCTTTGTGGTGGCAATTTTTGTATCATATTTGTACCATGATAAAAGGGGGCAAATATGATAAAAGTTGCAGTCCGGTCGCGTACGATTTCCGGAGGTCGGTTATCTCTCTATTTGGATTACTGGCCACCCATCAAACTTATGAGCGGGAAGGAGACCAGGCGCGAAAACCTGAAACTCTACTTGTATAGTCGGGCTCGTACCTCACTTGAGAAAATGCACAATCGTGAAACAGAATCCTTGGCAGAAACAATCCGTTCACGGCGGCAGATTGAAGTTCAATCTTCATCTTACGGCATAACTCGGTACGGGGCTGATATCCCTGTCGGGGAGTTTCTCGAAGAGCAAACAAAGAAGAGGACGGAAATGTCGCAGGTTTCATGGAACAACATGCTCTATCATGCGAGAGAGCAAAAGTTCTGGTCGATCCCCATCTCACAGCTCGATGTTGGCCACTGTCTCCGATTTAGATCAGCCTTGGTTGACAAGATCACGAAGAAGGAACTAATGGCGAGTACCGCTCATGGATACCTGGCTTCTTTTCGCACGGCGATCCGATATGCTTATAAGTCAGGTATTATAGATCACAATCTCGTTGATAGGTTTGACACTATCAAACCCTCACAGGCGAAGCGAGAATACCTGTTACTGGAAGAATTGAACCAGCTTATAGCAACACCTGTACGTCCTGAAATCGTCAGGACAGTATCAATCTTTGCGGCTTTGGCGGGGATGCGGATATCGGACGTGAGGGCCCTGAAATGGGAAAATGTCACGGAATCGGAGGATGGGGGGGCGGTATTAGATTTTATCATGGTGAAGATCAAGAAGAGGCACGTACTACCCATCGGGAAGCAAGCAAGGGGATTGATGGGAAAGCGACCAGAGGAAGAAGCTTTGGGCGCAATGGGAAGATCAAGTCGGTACATCACAGAGAAAGTTCCGCGTTCAAACAGTTTCGTATGGCCGTGGATCCCGTGCAACGGATATCTAACCGATACGATAGCGAAATGGGTAAAAGATGCGGGCATAACGAAGCATATCACCATGCACTGCTTCCGCCACACCTACGCCACTTTGCAGTTGTCGGCAGGGACTGATCTGAAAACTCTGTGTGATCTCTTAGGGCAATCCGATATCAAGACCACTCAGATATATGCAAAAGTGCTGGATGAGAGCAAGGCGCGGGCTGCTAACAGGGTTATCGTTAACTTAACGGTCGCGCAAGTAAAGGATGAGGACGAAAGCTTAATTAATAACTGATTATCTGGACAAGACCAAGATTATGGTTTAAATATTACGCTACTTTCAACAAGCTATTTTTCATTTTGTGAGATTATTTCACATTATCTTATGTTTCTTCTTGGAACATAAATAAATAATGTGCATATTTAATCAGAAGGCAAATGAAACAACAACAAAACGGAGATTGAAAATGACACATACAGAAATAACAAAAGCAATTGATAGTGGAAATTACGAGATCAAATTAACGAGTGATTGTGGGTGCCAGTTTTCCTGGGGGATTGACAGGCAAGGCAGATTTAATGATGACGACTCAATCTCAGATTGTTGTTGGATTGGTAACGTACTCACGATTAATGATGATCTGATCGCCGAGTATGTTGCCGGTAGTGGCTTTAAATGGCTTGTTGATATGGGTGGGGTTGAGGATTTGGATAAGATCGAGGAAAAGCTGTCAGATGAGATGTACATCAGCGATGACGAGATAACTGGAGAGGCCCACGAATCGAAAAGGAAGGAAAGCCTGGTAGATGGATTAAAAGATTTAATTTCAGACGGCGCAAGACTCTACAGGGACAACGAAAGAGGATTTGCAAACGAGTACACGGGCATACTTGTGATGCCTGGGGCAAAATTAGAAGATGAAAATATTGAGGATTGGGATGAGCTGGAACCGGAAGTATGGGCTGATGAATATCTCTACAGTGGAGATGCTGCAACGCAAGCATTTAATGGATGTAGGGTTGTCGAATAAATTTAATCAATCAACCAGCGCGGGGGAAACCCCGCATAACTTAAACAAAAGACTATCATGAAAAGCAACAAACTTACAGTAGCTGAGGGAATTATGGATTCAGCAGAAGAAGAATACCGATCAGAAAATCTTGCAAGCATAGATACTGTCATGGAATACGCTGATGGAATTGAAGTAAGCATCTCAGAGGAAGAAACTGAAGAAATTTTAGACGTCTGTAAAGCAATGCAGAATCGTCTCGATTCCGGAGAAATCCCGACAACAGATGACTGGTATCATAATTTTAAAAATCCTCTCTCTCAGACAAGGGGCGAAAAGATAGCGGACGCTATGCACGAAAAAGAGCTTGATGGGGCTGAGTATGTGACTTATGGGGATGGTGATTTAGGAGTCCCTATCCCGATTTTTGAAGCGAGGGCCGATTTTGAGCAGATGGATGATGATCAGATAGGAGAGGGCACGTGGTATGTGTGCGACGCAAACGGGACGATAACTGAATGATGGCATTTACCATAACCGAGGCGGAGGTTATCCGACTCACGGGGTACAGCCGTCAGCAGCTCCAGCGCTTTAGACTGGGCAGTAAGCAAGTACAGGCGGGAAAAACATATGAAGCATCTCCCGTACTAGTTGAAGATCAGGATTGGAAGCGATACGGGGGGAAAGTTGACGTAGACGTCAAGCGGAAAGGCGGGGCGGTACTGTATGCTCCCCGCGCTGTCACGATCTTGCAAGCACGTCGAGAGTTGGCGTAAAATTGCGTATAATACTCCATTATCAACTTTAACAAAGGGGAATGAAATGGAAAAAGTGAACGGCTCTCCGTGCGATCCTGAAAAAATTAAAAAGATTGAAAAATACCTGGAAGTTAAGTTTGGCAAAGATTCTGTCAGAAGTGATTTCAAGGAAAATAATCAAGTATTTAAGATAGGGTTGCCTAATAGAACCCGGATTTTAAAATTAGAGCGTGAATTTATCGATGATCATGATGCCGAAGAAATAATTATTCTCTTCGATGGCTGGTCTCTAATAACAAGACTTCAAAATGAGCCAGAGCATTGGGTTTATGTTAGCACTCGATCCGGTCTTCAGCCTTTTTTGTTTTAAAACCGGCCTGGTAGTAGGATGAACTGCATTGTTGTCGTCGGAAATTAAAAATCATCCAATTTCGGAAATTAACAATCACCCGGGCAGCGGATTTAAATTACGTTATTTCAACGCCCAACGGCGTTCGCCTACGTCCGAGGTGTGTCGGAATGGTGTAATTCGATCACCCCTGAACGTATCGTGCCTGACACTTCAGTGTCCTTTCGTCTTTCGCACAAAGTACGTACATTATATGCTGAGGTTAGGAGTAAAGACCCTGCACGGCCTTGCGGGGCATAAAATTAAAATCTAAAAATAATAACGGCACTGCTGAATTTGTCCGTATAATAAGGCCAGCTTCATCAGCTTTAACGTTAATTCTTTATTCAAAAAAACATCAAAACAATGAAAAAAGTATTACTGGCACTAGCATCGGTTTGTTTATTCGCCACCCCGGCTATGGCAGACTCTCCGTATGTTAGTGTTTCATCTGGCGTAGGGTTACCGAGCAATTCAAGCGTGTCCGCTTACGGAGTCACAGTCGATGATGCAATCACATACAAGGCTGGCGTTCCGGTCATTGGCGCAATCGGCCTCAAGGGTGATGGGTACAGGGTTGAAGCGGCTATTGGTTATCAGTCCAGTGATGTTGATAAAGCTAACTACGGCTCGGTTCATGTTCCGATATCTGGAGTAAGCGTCTCAATGACCTCTTATATGGCTAACTGTTACTATGATCTTGGCGGGAAAAACTCAGGTGTGACTCCATACTTCACAGCCGGGCTTGGTGCGGCAAGCCTTAGTTCTGAATATGCCGGGTATTCTTCAGGAAAAACCGTGTTTGCTTGGCAAGCTGGTGCTGGTGTAGGTTTAAAGGCTTCGGATAATGTAACCCTCGATCTTGGATACCGTTACTTTAAACCTTCGAAAGTCAACATATTAAATGTCGTTGACCTTACTTCTTCAATCAGCAATATTTTGGTTGGAGTAAGGTACAACTTCTGACCTTTTCCGCAGACCAGGCCCCGTTGAGAGACGGGGCCCTGTATTTATAGGCTTATCAACTTAAATGGGGGGAGCATGGCGGTACTTACTTTTAACCAGGCAGCGAAGATGCAGCTGGCCTCAGTCTGGTATGGTAATGTTTCAAGTTATGACAGTTCGCATATTACGATCACTGATTATAATGGCGATACTGGGACTTATTACGGGTCATTTAATTATAACGAAACAGGGCTGTCTGGAGGTGCTGTAACAGGATATGACAGCTATAGTCATTATGCCATCGATTATACTGTCAGAGATGTTAGTTTGGATGCTATGACAGTAAACCGCTTCCTAAACACTGGAAATGCAATAGGACTCCAGCAGTACGCATTATCCGGTAATGACATTATCACTGGAACTTCAGGAAATGATGTTCTGCTTGGATGGGGAGGTAATGACGTGTTCTATGGAAACGGTGGGAATGATACCATTGATGGTGGGGAGGGATTTAATACGATTGTTCTTCCCGGGAAAGAGGCATTTTATACCATCACTCCAAATAGTACAGGGTTCGTTATCAAGAGCTTTGTTAATGTTGATGGGACATTTCCTGTCACTTTGTACCAATGGGCTCCGATTACCCCAAATAATCCTTCGGGGCAATCAACATTCACCTGGTCAACGTTAACGGACAGCAACTACACTGGAGGCGGTGGATGGTCAACATACGTTCAGAGCAATCCAGGGACTCCCGGGCTTCAGTTATGGGAGGCAATAAAGAATGTCCCTTCAAATACCAACGATGCGACAACCGTTCTTGATTGGACATCAGGATATTATCTATCTATTGCTGGATCGAATAGTGCAACCGGCATCTCTATTACCGAGACTAATATTCAGCAGGTTAAATTTTCAAACCATACCCTCACCATTGATTCTACTCCAAATGTAAATCTTTTGGAATCCTATAGAATCTATAAAGCAGCTTTTGATCGTGCACCAGATTATGGAGGGTTAGGGTTTTGGTATAATGCAATGAGTCATGGTGGTGCATCTTTAAGCGATGTGGCAGGGGAGTTTATCAAAAGCACTGAGTTTAAGGCGATGTATGGCGATAACTCGACTGATTCAAACTTTCTAACTCTTCTTTATCAACATGTGTTAGGTCGTACACCAGATCAGGGGGGATTCGATTTTTGGATAACTGCTTTACACACCGATACACGTGCCAATGTACTTGTACAGTTTTCCGAGTCAGGAGAGAATATCGCCAATGTCGCAGGGGTTGTGTCACACGGAATAATTTATGAAGCTTATACCGGGTGATATAAAAAAAAGTAACCCAAATGAAGCCCCGGCACTCAACCGGGGCTTTTTCGTTACACTCATTGCCCCATAATCTTCTTTACCAACTCTTCAGCCATGCGCCCAATTTCCTCGTGTCTGTATGAACTCTCACTGACAAGTCCATACTCTTGCCTGATAAAGTCAAGCGTTTCTTGACCAAACCTTGAAAGAAGTCTGTCAAAAGGGAGTTGACTTTCATCTTTTCTCCAATTGGTTACTGATTGCTTTTTAACACCAAATAAGGCCCCAAAAGCCTCATCCGAACTTACTCCAGCTTTTAATCTTAAGCTGTCAATGAGTTCATCTTTGCTCATTTTTTTTGCCATGACGGTAAATTTTGTTTGACTTTTGACAGAAATATCTTTACTATAAAGCTGTACAGGAGTTGTGCTGATTGATAACAGAATATAAACAGGCATGAGCATAAAAAATTCAAAGGTGTTGCTGAGCAGGGGGACGGCTCGGGAGGTGTATAAACGACTGAAGACAGCAGGGGAGGTGATTTCCTATATGGGCGTTTATAAACGACTTCTGCGAGAAAGCCACCTCCCAACAATGAAAATCGCTGAAGAGATCGAGAAGAGAAAGGAGAAGGAGCGAGAGGATTTCGCGAGGACAAAGAAAAGGATCAGAAACGCAGTAACCAAACAGGAGGAGGAAAAATGAGCAGTTGTCCGCAGAAGAGCATCATTGCGACACCGGAAGGGAAGCCTTGTTTTATCGAATCAAAGTAAACACTAACAGCTATGGGAGTAATGGAAGATATCCTGAAAGCTCAACTGGAAATGATAAATGAGGTCAGGGAGCTTAAAGACGAGGTCAGGGAGCTGAAGGGCGCGGTTCCTGTCGAGAACGGCGAAGAGCTGCTTACGGCAAGGGCGTGTGCTGAAGTCATGAAGTCAACGCCCAGATGGATCATTGAGCGATGTAAAGAAGGATCACTCCCTTACATGCTTGTTGGTAATGATTACAGGGTAAAGCGCAGGGAGTTGAACGCTTTCATGGTGAAACCGGAGATAGCCAGGGCGAGCGCAAAGATGGACGAAATGAGAAAAGCAAGAAGGGCAAAAACAGCAATAGCGGCGGCTTAAACAATCAAAACAGAGGGAATATGAAAAATCTACTGGTAACTATCGGGAGGATTATCCGGCTAAGATTCGCCGGCATCAAGTGCTATGAGGTTATAGGATTCGACAGCGCGGGGCAGATGATAGTGTATGAGACACCGCGTCCGGATTCCTACAGTATCAAAGAGGATGGTGAGGTATGACGCACTTCGAGTTCATCAGGTCAGTGGCAGTGCTGGTGATTATGGGTTTGCTTGTCGGCGTTGAATCCCCATCGATAGCGGTTGTTGTCGGGGGACTGATGGCGTTGGCTCTGGTAGTCGCAGAGGTATGGCTGGTGGCAAAAGCAGAGAGCCCTTCACGGCAATGAGAGGCTCTCTGTAAACAATCAAACCAATAACAAATCTACAAAAATGACAACACAAAACGAAATTAACCTCTTTGACGATTTAGCCCCTGTAGAGGTTTCCAACCCGCTGAAAGACCTGGTGGCCGCGAAAGGAAAAGCATCCCTGAGCGACCTCATCCGGCTCTATCAGGAGATTGAAGAAAAGCTCGTTGAGTCTGGGGGCCTTGCTGACTTCGGCGACCAGATGGCTGCGGTTGAAGAAAAGATCGAGACAAAGCTTGATAACTGCAAGGGGCTGATTGATTACTGGAAAGGGCAGATCAGCTATCTGGAAGAGCGTGAAAAGACATTCAAGGGCCGAAAGACGGGTATTAAAAACGGCATCGAGTGGCTACGCAGCACCATGAAATCAGCATTGCTTCTGACCGGCAAGGAGAAGATCAAGACGATCGAAGGGACGTACTTCTTTACAGCGCCGAAAACGCCGGTCAAGATCGATGCGGAGAAGATAACTGACAAGTACGATGCAGCACTGAGAAAGATCAATCTCCGGACTCATAATGTGGTGATCACCATTCCATCAACCATCCCGGACTTCCAGAAGACTATGGAGGAGTATCTCAAGAGTCCGATAAAAGGATCAAAGATGTCAGTAACAGAGCCTGAGTACGATATCAAAGGCATTGCTGAACGGTGGACGAAAGGAAACCGCAAATGGCCGGCGTGGTTGACTCCTTCAGAAAAGACATTCACTATCCGATAACCAATTAATCAACAATTACCATGACACAAGAGCTCGCAGTTCGACAAACAGGAAGCCTCACCTCATACGCACTGCCTTTAGATGAGATAAAAGCACAGGTAAACCTGATTCAGCATGTTATGCGCGATGTGATGAAAGACGGAGAGCATTACGGCACAATACCAGGGTGCGGAGATAAAAAGGTACTAAAAAAGTCGGGGTCAGAAAAAATAATGATGACGTTTCGCCTGTCGAATGACACGGAAATCGAAGTACTCGACATGCCGAACAATCATAGGGAGTATCGAATCAAGTGCACGCTGTTTTCCCCTGATGGATTAAGGCTTGGGACTGGCGTCGGGAGTTGCAGTACGATGGAAGGTAAGTACCGGTATCGGGCTGGGACTGGTGACGTTACCTCAGTGCCAGTGCCCAAATCATACTGGGACGCTCGTAATAGCGGTGATATGCAAAAAGCATCGAAAGCATTGAAAGACGCTGCTGCATCCGCGGGAATTGACGGGGAAAAGTTTGGTACAAAAAAGGGCGACGCGGGATGGATGATTGCGACGATCATCGATAAGGCTGAGCATGATAACCCTGCCGACTACTACAATACTTGCCTCAAAATGGCGAAAAAGCGGGCTCTTGTTGATGCGACGCTTACAACTACGGCGGCGAGCGACATTTTCACTCAGGACATTGAGGATGATCCTGACCTTTACCGTAAAGGCGGATATCAACCAGCTAATGAAGAGACAAAGAAAGAAGAACCTGCACCTGGTCAGGACGACGCCAAGAAAGAGGCGGCTCCAGTAAAGAAAGAGAAAGCGGATAAAAAGGATGAGCCGCCGCAAAAGACAGTTCAGGAGCTCCGCAGAGAGAATCCATCCCCTGAAGATGTCGAGAAGTTTAAGGCAGCTGCGCAGAAAGCCAAAAAACTCTTGACAGATAGCGAAAAGACCGGAATGAATAACGAATTCCGCGCTGGGTACACTGCAACAGGGATCCGGCTTGCGATAGATTTCCTTAATGAAGTCATAGAGAAGCGGCCAGTCCCACAGCCAGCCACCGATGTGGAAGGAGAGGCAGCATGAAGGAGATATGGGAGGTAAGGGAGAGTGGGATCAAGGGAAACTTGGCGATATCTGTTAAAGGTAGCCCCGCGCTCGCGGGGCGTGTCGCCACTGTTCCGCATTACGAGGGTAGAAAGGGTCGGCAGAGAAAGATAGCTCATTTGATATCCGCCGCGCCGGATCTTCTTGAGGCTCTTGAGTGCTTGATCGAGCTTTATCAGGGACCCGCAACGCAAGAGAATATGGCTATAAGAGCTATCGAAAAAGCGAGAGGTGAAGCATGATAAAGTGGACTGATGAAATGGTCGACGCGCTGCGAGTATCCTATCCGGATTTAAATTCCCATGAGATAGCCAACAAGCTTGGCGTGTCACGCGGGGCCGTGAATACAAAAGCTTGTGAGCTTGGTATCAGAAAATCCGAGACGTTTGTAAATGCGCAGCGGGAAAGAGTTGTCGCTGGTGGAGCAAAGTATCGCTTTAAAAAGGGTGATGTGGCATGGAACAAGGGGAAGAAAGGGTACATCACCGTTACTGATGCCATGAGAGCTACGATGTTCAAGGCTGGCCATAAGCCGCACAATACGACATGCGACGGGCATATATCAGTGACCATTGATGAGCGGGGAGTTAAACAGCTCAGAATAAGAATCAGCGAAAAGAACCATGAGTATTTGTCCAGGCATAACTACAGGAAAGCATTTGGGGGAATCCCCCATGGTTACTGTATAAAATTTAAGGACGGGAACACACTGAACTGCGATCCAGACAATCTCGAGTGCGTATCGCGGACGCTGCTTATGCTGCTCAACTCTAAGCATGGGTATACCCGAGATATCGCCGAAGTAAAAGAAGTCATCTGTTATATCAAACAAGAAATCAAGGAGCCTACCGGTGAAAAATAAAATGATCGACCTGAGAGACCATCTTTTTGAAGTGCTTGAGCGACTCAAAGACCCTGAACCGGAAACGCCGATGGATATAGATACAGCCAAAGCCATAATTGGCGTTGCTGATACCATCATTGACTCAGCGCGGGTGGAGAATGACTATTTGAAGCAGTTGTCGAACCTTTACGCAAATGGGCTAGGATCATCATTACCGAAAAGCAGCCTTTTCCTTTTGGAATCCGATACTAAAAACTAATGCCAATCGTTTCGATTTTCAAGACTTGCTTCTCAACCGTTCCTGTGGAGGATATCGAGTTTCTTGATGTCCTCCACAGGATAAAAGGTGGATACTGGCAAGACGAATACTTCGCTTATCGGTCAGTGCTCAAGAAATATGGCCCGTCAGCTCCGGAGACGAAAAAGGCGAAAGAAGGACTT
>Ga0214167_1000439_pt1 | contig 21616 bp, 17 predicted proteins | sample TroBogypolimnion_45_FD_153006 | JGI IMG/M metagenome (GOLD analysis project Ga0214167, IMG submission 153006) | Freshwater microbial communities from Trout Bog Lake, WI - Practice 18AUG2009 hypolimnion v3 | ecosystem: Environmental > Aquatic > Freshwater > Lake > Hypolimnion/Profundal zone ... | reverse complement strand
TGGAATCTTACCCAAAAAAATGCGGATAATTTGCGTTTTGTTCAGTTGATGGTTGCCTTACGCAAACGTCATCCTGCTATCATGCGCCGTCGTTTTTTAACCGGTAGAAGTAGTGATGGCAAAAGTCGTCCCGATATTGTTTGGCATGGACACGAGCTTGATAAGCCCTTATGGTCAGATCCTGATGCTAGGTTGTTAGCCTTTACCTTGGCCAGTACTGAACATGAAGAGCCTGATTTGCATATTGTCATGAATATGTCAGATGAAGAAGCTACTATTAACTTACCGCAGATTAAAGCTAGAGAGTGGTGTTTGGCTTTGGATACCACTCTGCCATCACCTAGCGATATTATCCCTAGAGCAGAACAAAAAGCGATTAAAGGCCGCTCTTTTCTGGTGGGAGCTAAAGCAGTAGTGGTTTTTGAAAATAGTCATGTTTAAGAGCGTTTAGCGTGCTGACATACTCTGTTTAGGCTAAAGAGATCAGTATCATTATTAAGATACGATCTAGTGTCTGTGGGGATGCTAATGTTATTAGTATTAAATGTATTCTCTAAAAAATTATAATGGGTACGGTCTGGCAGTGATTTTATGCTCTGATCCCCAAGGTAGCGTATGGATATTGAACAATTAAACACTGACTTCGGTATTGAAGGTCAACTTAAGTTTGTTAGGGGGCATGGTGGTTTGCCCTTTATTGAGATCACTAATGAGAGTGCAACGGCATTAATTTCTATTTATGCCGCTCAAGTGCTGTCATATCAACCGATAGCTGCCGTAGAAGATTTATTATTTCTCAGTGAACAATCATGTTACGAACCAGGTAAAGCGATCAGGGGCGGCATTCCTATTTGTTGGCCTTGGTTTGGATCAGATCCTCAGGATGTAGAGGGGCTGAGTCATGGCTTTGTTCGTAATGACTTTTGGAAAGTTATTGATGTTTCTGCGCTTAGTCCTTTTGAAACTAAGGTTACGCTAAAATTCACGCAACCTAAGCTCAATGACATTACCTGGCCTTATCAATATGCTCTGGAGCTAGAGATCTCTATCGGCAGCGAGCTTAGTTTGGCGTTATTGACGCGTAATTTGGGTGATCAAGCGTTTACCATAACGCAGGCTTTTCATAGTTATTTTAAGGTTGGCAGCATAGACCAAGTACAGGTTTTAGGTCTGGAAGGTTCAGAATATTTAGATAAGTGTGATGAAGACTCACAAAAATATCAAACTGAGTTATTAACAATTAATGCCGAGGTGGATCGTATTTATAATGGTCTTGAAAATACTTTGATTATTGAGGATGCCGCTTTAAAGCGCCGAATTGAGATTCGTTCTAGTAGTCATAAAAGTACGGTAGTTTGGAATCCTTGGTTAATAAGATCAGAGGAGTTTGAAGATCTAGCGGCAGATAGTTATCAATCTTTTCTATGTTTAGAGACGGGCAATATCGGTTCTAATGACATAGAGCTTTTAGCCTATAGCGAATATCGTTTTTGTAGTCAGTTTAAGGTTCTACCTAGCCCATAGTCTCTCCATCACCATGCTTTGAAAATGCTTGTTAAACTAGGTTGTTGCACTGTTTTAAGGCGTGTAGCGTTATTTTATAGTTTTATTAAGGGCTAATGACTTAACTACTATTTTCTCTATGCGCTTATGAGTGCTATCAGCACGGCTATTTTATAGTTGTTGGCATATTAACTGCTCTATATAAAACAGCTACGATTCAAATGCCTCATCGTTGGTGCACCAACGCCTTATTGACTAAAATGCTGGCCAATCCTAACTCATGAACAGGCTTAATATATTATTGATTGAAAGCGATCCGACTTGTGTTTTTTTGGAGCACGCTTTGATAGCCGGTGGTTTTAAGTGCCTTAAAAGCCACTATGGCCCTGATTTTTTAGAGCTTATCAAACAAATTACACCGGATATGGTTATGTTTAATTTACAGTCACCTTCTAAAAAGTTGTTGGCTGATTTACAAGCTCAGCAGCAATTATCAGCTATGCCCGTCATTATGTTTGCCACTGATGACAATAGTGACACCATTCATCAGGCGATTAAGGCGGAGGTTTGCGCTTATCTTGTCAATGGGCTGGATGCAGGGCGACTTGATAGCATTGTTAGCGTTGCGATGGCTAGATTCAAGCATACTCAAGCACTTAAGCAGGCGCTGGAAGAAGCCTGTGCAAAACTTGAAGATAGAAAACTAATCGATAGAGCTAAAGCTATTTTAATTAAAACTCAAAACTTTACAGAGGATGAAGCGTATCACACGCTGAGAAAGCTCGCTATGGATAGACATATTAGTTTAGGTGAAATGGCAAAAAATGTGCTTTCCATGTCGGAACTATTTAAATAAAAACTAAGCATTATGAAAACGTTTATTAAAGTCACTGAAATATGGGTTCCCAATAAACAGCGTACCGATTTGGAATTTGGTTCTGGTTTATATGGCGGCCTAGTTGAATTTAAAGCAGCCAGTGAGCAACAACAGTTTGCTTATAACGAAGGTTTGCCAGGTAAGGCTTGGGCAGAAGGTCGTCCTTTAGTATGGAAAGAATTTGCGCAGTCGTACTTTAAGCGCACAGCTGCAGCTAAAGAAGCTGGCTTGACCTGTGGTATTGCTATGCCTATTTTCTCGGGTGACTTTCTGCTGGCTGTGGTGGTGTTTTTATGCGCTGATGATGAACATCATGCCGGTGCCATTGAAGTTTGGAGTAATCAGGACTGTTCAGAACAGTCCTTGACGGTTATCGACGGCTATTACGGTAGCTTGCACCACTTTGAACAAATATCCAGAGACATCAGTGTTGCTAAAGATCAAGGTCTTGCCGGCTTGGCATGGGCTTCGGGTTTACCGGTGTTAGTCGATGATATTAGTAAAGCCGATGGTTTTATCAGAGCCGATGATGCTAAGCAAGCCGGTATTACCATGGGTATCAGTATTCCTGTTTCGGATAATCTTAGTTCCTCATATATCATGACTTTTCTGTCAGCAAAAGCCACGCCTCTGGCTAAACGCATTCAAATTTGGGTTCCAGACTCGCAAGGTGAACAGCTTATTTGTCTCGAGGGCTATAGTAAAAATCCTAATGAACTCGCCCAATTATTTGAAACCACCACAGTGACTAAAGGTGTAGGTGCCTTAGGCCGCGTTTGGTTAACCGGTATGCCGGTTATCACGGGGGATCATGATGTCGATTACAATCCCGAACTGATTAGCTTAAGCAGTATGCTAGCGATACCGGTCATAGAGCAGGGGCGATTAAAGGCCATCGTTAGTTTTTTATTTTGAATTAAAGGCTCATTGTTCTTGTTTGGTGCACTTATCGTTATTTAATGCCCGTAATTAGAGCGCAGTTTAAAGTTAAAAAGCCTTATGTTAATACCTAATAAAATATAATTTTTATAGGAGTCTATGTAACTGACTGTATTTTTAGGGATTTAAAAAAAAATTCACATTCTTTGCTATTTTGGCATGTGTTGTGCTTTAAGTGTAGTAGAGGCTAGTTAACGCTAGCTAAACACTACGCTCAATGTTGAGCAATCTGACAAAGGCGTCGGCTAAATCTTATGTTTAATAACATTCGATTTGCGGCGTTTTTTTTTGCCTAAAATTTACTACGGGATAAAACCATCATGAACCTACCGGCGAAATTAACCATTAGAAAATTATTTGCAGCAATTACTACCATAACGGCACTTAGTCTTAGTTTTTCTGCTTCAGTGTCGGCTATGGAAAAATTGGAAAAAGAAAGTGTAAAGCTGGGCTTTATCAAGTTAACCGATATGGCACCGTTAGCCGTTGCTTATGAAAAAGGTTATTTTGATGAAGAAGGTCTTTCTGTACAACTTGAGGCACAAGCTAATTGGAAGGTTTTATTAGATCGTGTTATTAACAGTGAGTTAGACGGTGCCCATATGTTAGCGACCTTGCCCTTTGGAACGGCCATTGGTTATGGCACCAAAGCAGATATTGTCAGTGCTTTTACTATGACCTTAAATGGTGATGCGATTACGGTTTCGAACGATATCTGGAAGCAAATGAAAGAGCAGATACCACTAAAAGATGGGAAACCAGTACACCCTATTAAAGCCGATGCTTTAAAGCCGGTTATTGAAAAATATAAAAGTGCTGGCAAGCCTTTCAATATGGCGATGACTTTTCCTGTCGGCACCCATAATATGAAATTACGTTATTGGTTAGCGGCAGGTGGCATTAAGCCGGGTTATTATGCACCGCCTGAAGATACCTCGGGTCAGATTGATGCAGATGCTTTGTTATCAGTAACACCACCACCACAAATGCCAGCGACTATGGATTCAGGCACTATTGCTGGTTATTGCGTAGGTGAGCCTTGGAATCAACAAGCCGTTATTAAAGGTATCGGCGTGCCGGTGATTAGCGATTATGAATTGATGAAAAATAGCCCCGAAAAAATCTTTGGTGTGACTAAAGACTTCGCAGATAAAAACCCCAAGACCCACTTAGCGATCATCAAAGCCTTGATACGTGCTTCGATGTGGTTGGATGCAGAAAACAATAAGAACCGTAATGAAAGCGTGGAAATGCTCTCACAAAAACAGTATGTGGGTGCGGATTATGAGGTGATTGCCAACAGTATGAATGGAACCTTTGAGTATGAAAAAGGTGATAAACGCAGCTTAGCTGATTTTAATGTTTTCTCTCGTTATAACGGTTCTTATCCTTATTACAGTGATGCTATTTGGAGCTTAACGCAAATGCGTCGTTGGGGACAAATCAATGAACAAAAGCCCGATGCTTGGTATTTAGAAACGGCTAAAAAAGTCTATAGGCCTGATATTTTTATGGCCGCAGCCAAAGCACTTATTGCTGAAGGTAAAGCTAAGGCCAGTGATTTTCCTGCTGAAAATGAAACCGGCTTTAAAGCGCCTAGTGCTGACTACATTGATGGCATTGTTTTTAACAGCGCCAAACCGAATGAATACCTGACTAAATTTGCTATCGGCCTTAAGGGTAAACAAAAAGTAGTCGGCGGCAAAGTGGTTGAGTAATAGCGATTACAAAGATCGAAATTAAGTCGGGTTGTTTATTCACCCGACGAACACATCTAAAGGTAGAGATTATGTATAAGCAACTTATTAAATTTTTCAATATCACCGGTTTAACTTGGTTTGTGCCTTTGGTAAGAATCGCGGCTGGTGAAAACCCTGCGCTACAAATTCGCCAGTTGCTTTTGATTATGGGTGTGCCGATTATTGCCTTTGCGCTGTTCCTAGGGCTTTGGAATATATCTGCTTCTAAGGTTAATACCAGTTTAGGAGCTATTCCTGGCCCCGTTGCAGTCTGGCATGAAGCCTCTGGGTTAGTGACTGAACATTTTGCAGAAAGAGCCAAACAAGCGGCCTTTTATCAACATCAGCAACAACGTAATCAACAAACAATGACTGAAAATCCAGCAGCTGAAATTAGAACTCGTCCATACAATGGTCAAGCTACTTATTTCGACAAGATTTTTACCAGTCTATACACGGTGTTTGCAGGTTTTATTATAGCGACCTTGATAGCCATACCGCTGGGTTTGCTTTGCGGTATGAGTCCTGTGGTTAACACCGCTATTAATCCGCTGATTCAAATCTTTAAGCCGGTTTCACCATTAGCTTGGTTGCCTATTGTGACGCTGGTCGTGAGTGCTGTTTATGTGACTACGCCTGATTCCTGGTTTGAAAAATCTTTTTTAACTTCAGCTATTACCGTAACACTGTGTTCTTTATGGCCCACATTGATTAATACCGCCATTGGGGTTTCGTCTATTGATAAGGATTTAGTTAACGTCGCTAAAGTCTTGCGCCTTAATTGGATGATTCAGATTAGAAAAATCATTTTGCCATCGGCTTTACCGTTTATTTTTACCGGTATGCGCTTGTCCTTAGGTGTGGGTTGGATGGTGTTGATTGCCGCCGAGATGCTTGCGCAAAATCCAGGGCTAGGCAAATTCATTTGGGATGAGTTTCAAAATGGCAGTTCAAACTCCTTAGGCAGAATCATAGTGGCGGTGTTCACTATCGGCATTATCGGTTTTATTCTGGATCGCATTATGCAGTCCTTTCAAAAAGTATTCTCTTTCGGTAGAGAGCTTTAATCAGGAGCATATTATGTCAGCCTTAAAATATAAAGTTATGGAGTTTAATGAGAGCATGATGCCATCATTACCTGCAAATGAAGCACAGTTACCGTTAGTAGAATTGAAGAATGTTTGCAAAGCTTATGGCGAAACCTGCATCCTTAAAAATATTAACTTAACCGTCAAACAGGGTGAGTTTATTGCTATCGTTGGTTTTTCTGGTAGTGGTAAAAGCACACTGATTTCATTGATAGCCGGTTTGATCTCAGCCGATAGTGGCGAGGTCTTAAAACAGGGCAATGCGATTACAGGGCCAGGTCCTGATAGAGGCGTGGTCTTTCAAAATTATTCTTTGATGCCTTGGCTCAGTGTTTATGAAAACGTGGCTTTGGCAGTCGATGCACTCTTTAAGGACTGGACTCCCCAGCAACGTAGAGCTCATGCCGAAAAATATATTCGCATGGTGAATTTAGGTGCGGCTATGGATAAGAAGCCCGCTGAGTTGTCGGGTGGCATGCGTCAACGTGTTAATGTGGCTAGAGCACTTGCCGCGAGTCCTGATATTTTATTATTGGATGAACCACTCAGTGCCTTAGATGCGTTAACACGTGGCAATTTGCAGGATGAGATCTTACAAATCTGGACACAAGAAAAGAAAACCGTCATTTTAATTACCAATGATGTCGATGAAGCCATTTATATGGCTGATCGAGTCATTCCTTTAAATCCGGGGCCAGATGCAAGTTTTGGCCCCGAATTTGTGATTAATATCGAACGACCACGCGATAGAGCAGCCTTAAATCATAATGAGGACTTTAAGAAATGCCGCGCTGAAATCACTCAATATCTGATGGCGATGGGGATGGAAAAGACTCAGTACGCTAGCTCGGATAACATCTTGTTACCACAGGTTCTGCCTAATACGCATCATGAATGGCAACACGGTGTTTCTGCTGTAAAGTCCACACAAGCTGACTTAGGTAGGCCGCGTTATGTGGATTTTTCACAGCTATCAAAAAGCTATCCGACGCCAGATGGCAATAGTATGGTTAAAGTGGTTGATGGCTTTGATCTGAAAATAAAAAAAGGCGAGTTTATCTCCATTATTGGTCATTCAGGTTGCGGTAAATCGACGGTATTATCGATGACAGCCGGATTAAACAACATCTCTGAAGGCGTTATCGTTTTAGATAATCGAGAAATAGATGCCGCAGGTCCTGATCGTGGCGTGGTGTTTCAAGCGCCCAGTTTGTTCCCTTGGCTTAGTGCTTTTGAAAATGTCATCTTGGGTGTAGATAAGGTTTATCCGCATATTAGTCGTTCTGAACGCAAGGAGATTGTTGAATATTATTTGACCCGTGTCGGTTTGGGTGATGCTCTGCATAAGAAAGCTGCCGAAATGTCTAACGGTATGCGCCAACGTGTAGGTATCGCAAGAGCGTTTGCTTTGTCACCCAAGTTATTGTTGCTCGATGAGCCCTTTGGCATGTTGGATTCATTAACGCGCTGGGAATTGCAAGCGGTGTTGATGGAAGTTTGGGAGCGTACTCAGGTTACCGCTATCGTGGTGACTCATGATGTTGATGAAGCTATTTTGTTGTCAGATCGCGTGGTTATGATGACTAATGGCCCTCACGCCAAAATCGGCAAAATAGAAACTATCGATTTACCTAGGCCTCGTACCCGCAAAGCCTTATTGGCACATCCTGATTATTATAAATACCGAGAAAGCATACTCACTTTTTTAGCGGAATGTGATCAATCACATTAATCCTTATTTATTTAAACAAAGACTTTCAATTCAAACTTAAGGGGGCTTTATGCTTAAGCAACAACTAAAAAATCCATTATCGGTAGTGATGTTATCAATGTCATTTATGAGCCCAGTGGCATGGGCTGATATGACCCAAGATATTGAAGATGCACTTAACTTTTATCATTATGGTAAAAATGGCGCGGTAAAAGTTGATTTAAATACGCGTTTTGAAGAGGTTAATCAGGATAATGTGAGAAGCCCTGCGCTGAATGGCAAAGCGTTGGCAGCTTCAAAACAACCAGCTACTGCAAATGCCGTTACTTCACGCTTACGTTTAGGTCTGTTATCACCGGTATATCACGGTATTCAAGGTTATGCCGAATATCAGGGGCTTTACGCTATAGATGCGGACTACAATAGTTCTGTTAATGGTAAAAGCCAATATTCAACCATTAAAGATCCTTATGTTAATGAACTAGACCAATTATGGCTTAGCTATGCCGGTGTTCCTGATACGCTAATAAAAGGCGGACGGCAACGTATCAAATTGGACGATGATCGTTTTATCGGTAACGTCGGTTGGCGTCAGATAGAGCAAACTTATGATTCGGTATTGATTACGCATAATAATCAACAGTTATTTGGATTGACAGTTAATGCTGGTTATATAGGCAATGTAAAAAGCTTCACTTCTACTAATCAAAGTATTAATGCGCCCCTACTGAATGTTAATTACAAGCTAGGGGATTATGGCAGCCTAGTCGGTTATGGCTATTGGCTGGGATACACAGATCCGGCTTATTATGCTAATTCTAATAAAACCTTCGGTTTACGTTTGAGTAATTATCAAAAACCTGGAGACGCTCTCAAACTCACGGATAATCTTGGCGTGCTTTATACGGCAGAGTGGGGTATTCAATCGGATTATATGAATAGTCCTCAACACTATACTGAAAACCGTTATAACGTTATGGGTGGCTTGACGGCTTTTAATGTCACCTTTCAAGGTGCGATGGAGCAAAAAGACGGTATTGGTAAAAATAAAACCTTTATTACCCCATTAGGCACTAATCATGCTTTTCAAGGCTGGGCTGATGTCTTTTTGGTGACGCCAGATAATGGTATTCGTGATGTATTCGGCACCTTAACGACCACTTTCGATAGGGGTAGCCTTGCTCTAACGGGTGTCTATCATGATTTTTATAATGATACGGGTAGCATACATTATGGTAACGAATGGGACTTTATGGTCACCAAAAAGTTTGGTAAGCATTACTCATTATTAACCAGTTACGCTTATTACAATGCCGATCATTTTGATACCGATACTCAGAAAATATGGGTGTCTGGCAATATAAGTTTTTAAGTGAAAGTTTAGTTAATAACGTATTCGAGGTTGGACATGAACATAAAAAAAACACTGGTGGTTATCGGCAATGGTATGGTTGGACAGCATTTTCTGGCTAGTCTGGTCGCAAGTCCTATTAAAGAGGAATATAACATTGTTACTTTTTGCGAAGAACCCAGAGCGGCTTATGACCGTGTCCATCTTTCCTCGTTTTTTTCAGGTAAAAGTGCTGAAGATTTGTCATTGGTAGAGCCTGGGTTTTTTGAACAACATGACATCACCGTGCACTTGGGTGATAAGGCCGTTAAGATTTATCGTCATTCTAAAATTGTAATTTCTGAAAAAGGCGTTTCTATTCATTATGACAAGCTAGTATTGGCGACAGGGTCTTTTCCATTTGTACCGCCAGTGCCTGGCCATGATCGAGCGCAGTGTTTGGTTTATCGAACTATTGAAGATTTAGAGGCGATGCAAGCCGCCGCTAAGACAGGCAAAGTGGGCGTTGTGGTGGGTGGCGGCTTATTAGGCTTGGAAGCCGCCAATGCTTTAAAAGATCTAGGCTTACAAACACATGTCGTTGAGTTTGCGCCGCGATTAATGGCAGTCCAACTCGATGATGCCGGCGGCGCCATGCTACGCAGTAAAATTGAAGCCTTAGGCGTGACCGTACATACCGGTAAAAATACCAGCCTGATTACTGACGGCGAGCACTGCGTGAACAAAATGTGCTTTGCCGATGGTGAAGAGCTAGAAACGGATATCGTTTTATTCTCGGCGGGAATCCGTCCTCGTGATGATATCGCCCGCGACTGTGCACTTGAGGTCGGCCCACGTGGCGGCATTATGATTAACAATCAATGTCAAACCTCAGATCCTAATATCTATGCCATCGGCGAATGTGCACTTTGGAATGGCATGATCTACGGTTTAGTTGCACCTGGTTATGCAATGGCGCGTACCGTAGTGGCAGATTTGGCCGGCAATGAAGCTAGCTTTACCGGCGCTGATATGAGTACTAAATTAAAACTGATGGGTGTGGATGTCGCGAGTATTGGTGATGCTCATGCCAAAACACCGGGTGCGTTGGTTTACACTTATCAAAATGGTGATACTGCTGTTTATAAACGTTTAGTGGTTAGTCAGGATAAAAAACAATTATTGGGTGCGGTATTGGTGGGCGATGCGTCCGGTTATGGCACCTTATTGCAATATTGCTTAAACGGTATTTCGCTTCCTGAAAACCCAGATACGCTGATTTTACCATCACGTTCTGATGAGTCAGTGGGTTTAGGTCCCGATGCTTTGCCCGCTTCTGCGCAAATCTGCTCGTGTTATGACGTGACTAAAGGCGAGATATGTAAGGCCATCGATGCAGGTTGCACTACCTTAGATGGCTTAAAATCAGAAACTAAAGCCGCCACAGGTTGTGGTGGCTGTGCGACTTTACTTAAATCAGTACTAAACTCAGAACTGGCAAAACAAGGTTATGAAGTGAATACCGATCTTTGTGAACATTTTGCTTATACTCGCCAAGATTTATATACCTTGATTAGGGTAGAGCAGATTAAAACCTTTGCTGACTTATTGGCGCGTTATGGTAAAGGTAAGGGCTGTGAAATTTGTAAACCTACGGTAGGTTCTATTTTAGCGTCCTGCTGGAATGACTACATTCTGAAAGCAGAGCACACGCCGCTACAAGATACCAATGATAACTATCTGGCTAATATGCAAAAAGATGGTACCTATTCAGTCGTGCCTCGTATTGCCGGTGGTGAAATCAGTCCAGATATGTTGATAGCCTTAGGTCAGGTCGGTAAAAAATATAAACTTTATACGAAAATCACCGGCGGACAACGTGTCGATTTATTTGGTGCGCGAGTCGATCAACTACCCCCTATTTGGAAAGAGCTGATTGATGCTGGTTTTGAATCGGGTCATGCCTATGGCAAATCTCTACGCACAGTAAAGTCTTGTGTCGGTAGCACTTGGTGTCGTTATGGTGTTGATGACAGTGTCGGCTTGGCTATTGAGTTAGAAAATCGTTATAAAGGTTTGCGTTCACCGCATAAGATTAAATTTGCCGTTTCTGGTTGTACACGCGAATGCGCTGAGGCACAGGGTAAAGATGTAGGGATTATCGCTACAGAAAATGGTTGGAATCTTTATGTCTGTGGTAATGGTGGTATGAAGCCACGCCATGCCGATTTATTCGCTACGGGTTTGGACAAGGCCACATTGATTCAATACATCGATCGTTTTTTGTCTTTTTATGTGCGCAGTGCTGATCGTCTGCAACGTACTTCCGTATGGATGGAAAACATGGAAGGCGGTTTGGATTATTTAAAGTCGGTGGTGATAGAAGACAAACTAGGTTTGTGTGAGCAACTAGAGCAGCAAATGCAGTCGGTAATTGATACTTATCAATGTGAATGGAAAACCACCATTGAAGATGAATCAAAGCTTAAACGTTTTAGTCATTTTGTTAACAGTGAGCAAACCGATGATAACGTGGTTTTTGTTGAAGAGCGTGGCCAAATTCGTCCCGCTGATGAACAAGAGCGAAAACATTTTAAGCTCGTGGAGGTGGCGTAATGTCTGCTTGGCAAACAATTTGTCAGCTTGATGATTTACAAGCTGATTCGGGAGTTTGTGCCTTAGTTTCTGGTTTACAGATTGCATTATTTTATATGCCACAAGAGTCTACGGTTTATGCCATAAGTAATTATGATCCTATTGGTCAGGCCAACGTATTATCTCGCGGCATTATCGGTGATATTAATAACCAACCTGTAGTTGCGTCCCCTTTGTATAAACAACATTTCAATCTAAATACCGGTGTTTGCCTAGAAGATGAAACCATAACACTGCCCGTTTATCCGGTACGCATAGAACATGGTTGCGTTCAAATTAGCGTGAAGGAATCACTATGAACTATCACTATTATATTGCTGATGTTTTTACCGATCAGATTTTCAATGGCGCGCAGATTGCGGTATTTCCTAACGCTGATGGCTTAAGCTACCTACAAATGATTAAGGTCGCCGGAGAGCTTAATTTAACAGAAACCGTATTTGTGTTTCATAAGAGCCAAGATTTGGCAAAAAGACGAATGCGTATCTTTACTCCCAAGGGGGAAATTGATTTTGCTGGCCATCCTATTATTGCTACGGCTTTTGTATTAGCGAGTTGTGGTGATATGGTGTTAACAGAAACTTATACCCCTATCATTTTTGAACAAAATATAGGTGATATTGAAGCCAATATCACTAGTGAAAAAGGCAAGCCAGTCTTCATACAATTTACCAGCAAGGTGACACCCATAGTTGATCGTTACGCACCGACTGATGGCGAATTAGTTAGTTTTCTGTCCTTACCTGAAGGACAGATAGATCATAAAAAATACAGCACTCGCTTAGTGTCTTGCGGCTTACCTTATTTAATAGTGCCGGTTTATAACTATGAGGCGGTAAGAAAGGCTAGATTTAATTTTCAGGCTTGGAGTCAATCGATTGCACCGCAAACAGCGGCACAAGAAATATTATTATTTTCGTTAAAAACCCCCTTTCATGATGTCGATTTTAATGCGAGATTGCTTGGGCCAAAGATTGGCTTGTACGATGATCCGCCCGTAGGAACGGCCATGCCCGCTTTTGCAGCTTATCTATGTTCTTTTGAGCATATGCAGAAAGGAACTTATGTGTTTAGCGTCGATAGAGGCGAGCCCCAACAACGCCGTAGTGTTATTAATCTGGAAATGGATCATAAGGGCGAAGATAGCTTGACCATTAGAGTCGGGGGGGCTGCGGTTATGGTCGCCGAAGGTTGTATGACAATTCCTACTCTTGATGCTTAAGTGTTAATTAGAGTGTCTGAGATTAGGAGCGCATTGTGAAACAACGATTAGTGGTGATTGGTAATGGTATGGCTGGTATGCGTACAGTCGAAGAGTTATTAAGCGCTGCGCCGACCAAGTATGACATTACCGTATTTGGCGACGAGCCTTATGGTAACTACAATCGTATCATGTTGTCTTCGGTGCTATGCGGTGAGAAAAGCTTAGAAGATATTGTCATTAATAGTCGTCAATGGTATATCGAGCAAGGCATAACTTTACACGCGGGGGTTGATAAATCCGTGGTACGTATAGATCGGAAACATAAAAAAGTTTATGCGCAGGATGGTACGGTGGCTGATTATGATCGCTTATTAATCGCTACGGGATCTAAAGCGGTTATTGCACCGCTTCCGGGTAATAATTTGGAAGGTGTTATCAGCTTTCGAGATATTTTCGATGTTAATAAAATGCTCAGTTACAGTGGTAGTCATAAGCATGCCGTAGTATTGGGCGGAGGCTTATTAGGCTTAGAAGCGGCTAATGGCTTAGTTTTAAGAGGCATGGATGTCACGGTGATACATAATAACGATGTTTTACTCAATCGGCAGATGGATAAGCCGGCTGGTGCTATGCTACAAGCTCAACTGGAACAACGCGGTTTAAAGTTTAAGATGGCTGCCAAACTTAAATGCTTGGAGGGCGATGCTGGGGGACACATTACTAGCGCTTATTTTGAAGACGGCAGCCAATTAGCCTGTGATTTATTGATTATGGCCATCGGAGTGCGTCCGAACATGACGCTAGCTCAAAACGCTGGAATATATTGCGAACGCGGCATCGTGGTCAATGACACCTTACAAAGTTACGATCCTAGTATTTACGCAGTGGGTGAATGTATCCAGCATCGTGGCGATACCTTTGGCTTGGTTGCGCCTTTGTTTGAACAAGCAAAAGTATGTGCTAATCATTTAAGTGCTCATGGTGTTGCTGAATATATAACTTTGCCTACTGCGACCAAGCTTAAAGTGACCGGTATTCAATTGTTTTCAGTAGGTGATTTTCTGGGAGACGAACAAAGTGAAAGTTTACACTTTACCGATCCTGCCTTAGGTATTTATAAAAAATTGGTCATCAAAGCTAACAAGTTGATAGGGGCTGTGCTTTATGGCGAAACAGCCGATGGCAGTTGGTATCAAGAATTGCTGGAGAAACAAGAAAATATTGCCTCAATAAGAGACACGCTGATCTTTGGTAAAGCCTATGTGTGAGCGCAATGAATAATCTGCCGGTTATAAAAACGACTTGTCCTTACTGTGGAGTAGGTTGCGGAATCAGCGCCAGCGTTGATGAGCAAAATAGACGAGTGAGTATCAGCGGTGATCTTTCACATCCCGCTAATTTTGGTCGCTTGTGCTCTAAAGGTTCTGCCTTAGGTGAAACCGTTGAGCTTAAAGGCCGTTTATTACAACCTCAAATCTATGGCCGTGAGGTGGAATGGACTGAAGCTTTAGATAAAGTGGCTGATACCTTTAGCAAAACTATAGCAGAGTACGGGCCAGATGCCGTGGCTATTTATGGTTCAGGACAGTTATTGACCGAAGATTATTATGTCGCTAATAAACTGATGAAAGGTTTTATTGGTAGCGGCAATATGGATACTAATAGCCGTCTGTGTATGTCATCTTCAGTTGCCGGACATAAGCGAGCTTTTGGCTCTGATACCGTACCGGGTTGCTATGAGGATTTTGAACAAGCCGAGCTGATTATTCTTATCGGTTCTAATGCCGCGTGGTGTCATCCGGTGAGCTTTCAGCGTATTCAAGCAGCAAAAGAGGCTAATCCTGCCCTAAAAATTGTCGTTATTGATCCACGGCGTACCGCCAGTTGTGATATTGCCGATTTACATTTGGCGGTTGCCAGCGGTACTGATGCTTATTTATTTAATGGCTTGCTAGATTTTATAAGCCAACAACAAGCCTTGAATCAACCATATATTGATGCTCATACCGAAGGTTTTGAAAAAGCCTTGCAAGTTGCTACAAGCAATAACCTTAGCCTAGAGCAACTGGCAGAAAAATGCGCGCTTAATGCAGAAGATTTACGCTGTTTTTATCAATGGTTTGTAGATCATGAAAAAGTGCTGAGCCTATACAGTCAGGGTATCAATCAATCTTCATCAGGTACCGACAAGGTCAATGCCATCATTAATTGTCATCTAGCTACAGGTCGTATCGGTAAAGCGGGTATGGGACCTTTCTCATTAACGGGTCAACCAAATGCCATGGGCGGTAGGGAAGTCGGTGGTTTGTCTCATCAGTTAGCTGTACACATGGATTTTTCTAATGCAGAAGATATAGATAAGGTTGCGAGATTTTGGGGGGCTAAGTCCATCGCTCAAAAGCCAGGACTAGCAGCCGTTGATTTATTCGATGCGATAGCTGACGGTAAAGTAAAAGCGCTATGGATTATGGGCACTAATCCCGTGGTCAGTTTACCCAATGCCAATAAAGTCAAACAAGCCTTGCAGCACTGTGACTTTGTGGTTGTTTCTGATTGTATAGCCAAGACTGATACAACTGCCTTGGCGCATGTTTTATTACCAGCACAAGGTTGGAGCGAAAAAGACGGTACCGTGACCAATTCTGAGCGTCGTATTTCTCGTCAACGTGCGTTATTGAGTCCAGCCGGTAACGCTAAGCCTGATTGGTGGATCATCACGCAAGTTGCAAAGCGTATGGGTTTTGCATCAGCGTTTGATTACCAAAGCAGTAGCGATATTTTTCGTGAACATGCCGAGCTTTCAGGCTTTGAAAATAATGAGTATCACGGATTGCGAGATTTTGATATTTCTGCTTTAGCCGCTATGACTGAGCAAGGTTATGAACATTTGCAACCGATACAGTGGCCGGTTAACCAAACTTATCCGCAGGGTAGGGCGCGCTTTTTTGAGCAGGGACAGTTTTATACCGCTACCGGCAAAGCACAATTTATTGCCGTAAAACCACGATTGCCGGTTAATGTTCCCGATGATCAGTATCCATTAATACTCAACACTGGTCGCTTACGTGATCAATGGCATACCATGACGCGTACAGGAATCGCGCCCAAATTAAATCAACACAGACCCGAGCCTTTCGTGGCCTTACATCCTGTTGATGCAAAGCTTTATGGCTTACTGCCGAATAGCCTAGCCAAAATACAAAGTCGTTGGGGTTTAATGTTGGCGCGTGTACAAATCACCGACAGCCAGCAACAAGGTAACGTGTTTGTGCCTATGCATTGGACGCAACAATTAGCCAGTCAAGGGCGTATGGGCGCGTTAGTTAATCCTGCTGTCGATCCTATTTCCAAACAACCGGAATGCAAGCATACACCCGTTTCTATCAAGGCTTATCATCCAGCTTGGCAAGGTTTTATATTATCGAGGCAAGAACTGACTTTTGCTGAGGTTAAATATCGGGTAACAATTAAAGGCTCACAGTTTTATCGTTATGAATTAGCGGGAGATAGCCAAGTAGACAATTGGCGTAGCATTATTAGTAAGCAGTTGTCTGATGTTAATGCTGAAAACGCGCAATGGCAAGAATATCAAGATAGCGGTAAAGGTAGTTATCGAGCAGCCAGATTCATTGACAATCAATTGGAAACCGTCATTTTTATAGCGACCGATAATAACTTACCTGAACGTAGTTGGTTAAGCAGTCTATTTGCCCAGCAAGCCTTGACCCTTAATGAACGTAAAGCTTTATTATCAGGGCGGCCACCGCAAGGTATTGCCGATGTGGGTGCTATTGTTTGTGCCTGCTTCAATGTAGGCGAAAAAACCCTACAAGCTGCTATCAAACAACAAGGCTTAAAAAATCATCAACAAGTAGGTGCCTGTCTCAAAGCGGGCACTAATTGTGGTTCTTGTGTGCCAGAGATTAAAGCGTTGTTGGCTGAGGTTTAATTGTTCCTGTTCTCTCGTCACTGCCCACAGTTAAGATTTTTTGTAGAATTGTAGGAGTGGCTTTATCCACTCCTACTGTATACTGAATTCCACTAACTGTGGGTAGAGGCACGAAGCGTGAGAACGACTTTGGCTTTTGGCATGACTTATTCAATCAGCACAATACTTCCGCGCTTAATGACGCCAGGTTGTATTACCTTTGCATAAACGCCTACTGAAGGCAGTGCTTTATCAGCAAAAGGTACATGTACTGTATTTTCTGCAATGGTACGTAAAATTTTAGCGTCTTTTGCTAAATCGCCTTGTGCCAATGTAGGCATTACACAACGAGGGCAAGGGTCTGTAATCAGAAGCTTTACGTCACCAATGGTAAGCGTTTTACCTACCCAGTCGTTCTCAACAAAACCCGTTTGCTCAGGATTTGTGGCTATTATCAAGTTTGGACGAAAACGTCGCGCCTCCAGATGACCTTCAGGGTAAAGTTGTTGTAACTTTGTAAGACTTGCTGTGGTTACTATATGCAAGCTGGCATAATCAAAAAAACTACCTTCATCTGCCGCTCCGGAGATAGCTTCATTGCTAATTTCGGTGTTTTCACCTTCATATTCAGGCCAGTATTGTTCCAGACTTGCGTGCTGTGGGGCCTTATTGTTCAGACTGACGGTGCGTTTTAAGGCAAGAGACAGTAATTGTTCTGCATTAGCTTGATCGCTACTAATGATGGTGCCGTCTGGTAAGGTAATCCAAACAGGAGGAGTGGCCTTTTCTAAGGTAGGGGTTTCAGTATAACGAGCATGAAACGAAAAAATATCTGGCCATTTTTTAGGATTCTTAGCGCTTACAACCTTATTGGTTTCGGCATCCAGTAATGCATAAGAACGATCACCTAATACGCCATTAGGAGTAATAATGGCAGAGTTTAACTCTTCTCCCATCATTGATTTAACAGGGTAACGCCAAAGCGAAGCTAAAGATAGGGTTGAAGTAGTCATAAATATCCTCAGTAAAATTACATAGTTAAGCGGTTAATAATTGGGTTGTATTATTCCTACTTATATGAAAAATACAAGCTGAGGTTACGCTACTATTTAATAATGCATTAGCTATTTTATTGTAAGTTAAGAAAAACAGTGATTTTTATGTACTTAACTTTCCTCATCACTGCTATTAGTAAGTAAATAGCAGGCAAAAAAAATGCGGCTAGGTAGCCGCATTAAAGAAGGATATAAAGCTCTGAATTCCGTGGAGGAAGTTTGCATCTCAAGAGTTGCAGCTATATTAACGATAAAAATGAGTAAAGGGAATGTGGCATATTGTCGCATAGTCGTTTTTTTACAATAACTTATAAAACGATAGGCAAAAAAAATGCGGCTAGGTAGCCGCATTGAAGAGTAGGATATAAAACTCTGATTTCCGAGGAGGAAATTTGCATCTCAAGAGTTGCAGCTATATTAACGATAAAAATACATAAAGAAAATGTGGCATATTGTCGCAGGCTCTGTTTTTACAAACAATCGTAAAATGGCATTTATGCCGCTGTTGTTAATGAGAGGGCTCTAGTTAGACGGCATTAAGCATCTAATTTAACTGTTTTTTCAATATAACGTTGTCGTTTCTTAGGTGCAATTTTGTCGATTTCCATCATCACTAAGCTATCAATGCAGTCGTTGAAATCAGGATCAATATTGAAATCAATGAAATGGCAGCCTTTATCAATACATAATTCAACATACTGCTTGTAAAGCGTAGGAACTTTAACGCCGAGTTTTTTTAGTTCAGTGTTTAAGACTTTAAAGCTAACCGAATATTCATCGTCAAATGCTAGTTTGGCAAATTGCTGACTTTGATCGGAGATAACAAACGGCGTCCTCGCTTTAGCTTGCATTAAAGGCGATTTAAACTGATGGTCGTAAAAGCTCACTATGAGCTCTTTGGCTTCTTGGGAGTAAGCATTACTCAGGCTGACGGGGCCAAACATATATTTAATCTCTGGACGCTCACGTAAATAAGAGCCTATGCCTTGCCACAAATAATCTAAACTATACTTTCCCCAATAGCGCGGCTGCACAAAACTGCGTCCTAATTCGATACTATTGGGTAAATACTGGCTAAAGTTTCCATGCAAATCGAATAAGCTATTAGTATAAAAACCCTCAATACCATAGGTTTCCATAATTTTAGAACCTTCACCGACTCGATAAGCGCCGACTATTTCTAAATCATTGTCATCCCATAGCACAATATGACTGTAATACACGTCAAAGCGATCTAAATCTGAAGCGAGTCCAGTACCTTCTTCTACGGTACGAAAAGTGAGTTCACGAAGCCTTGCAATTTCCTGCATCACTGGGCAATCATCAGCAAACTGATACAGAAAGATTTTCATGCCATCGCGAGTTTCACTTAATAAGGGTGATTGATAGAGTGCTTTTTTAACTGCTTTAGTGTCGGTTGGATGGATAACCGTGGCGACGGTATCAAACAACGAGGTTTTGCGCTTTCCACTGAGATTTAAGACATGTTTGCGAAAACGCTGACATAACTGTTTATTAGTTTCGTCAGAATGTTCTATAGCGCTGTAAGGAATCGGCGCCCCCACGTTGAATACGATAGTTTGGTTTTGTTTATTGAACATCTCTTGCACCAACCATAGCGTAGCCAGTGGCTTATAAATCATCGATAAGCTATAGAAAAAGGCCGAATTTTTAGCCTTGATATGAATCGGCAAAATGGAACTACGTGTTTTTCTAGCTAATTTAAGAAAACTATTTTGCCAAGCACCATCGCGTACTCCTTTAGGAGTGATTCTGGATACTTCGCCAGCAGGAAAAATAATGATGGCTTCTTCGCGCTCTAAGGAATCTAGCATCATTTTATAAAGTTTTTTCAGTTGTTTCTTATCAGTCAGTACATCAACCGGAAAAAATACAGACTCTAAGGGTTCCATCTGAGTCAAGACACGATTGGCCATAATGCGCACATCAGGACGTACTGAACGTATCAGTTTGATTAATGCCAAGCCATCAAGTGTGCCAATTGGATGATTGGCAACAATCAATAAACGTCCCTCAGAAGGAATGTTATTAAATGAGTTATTGTCGACCTGATAATTGAATTTGAAATAATTCAGTAATTTATCCAGAAAAGCAAAGCCACGTAGATGTTGGTTCTTGCGGATAACGGCATTAAAGTCATCTTCGTGTAGGAGCTTTTTGAGTGCTTTGATGGCTAAAGCATTGTCCTTGCCTAGCTTAAAATCAGGGTAGGTATCTTGCAATATACGTTCGGCATTGATCATGGTGGTTCCTAATTAACCAAGACTGGGTAGTGGATGAGCCTTAGTGTTTTTCAATTTAAGCAATTTTAGGTGATCAATATGTCAAGCTCGTGACATGTGGTAATTGTTTACTCGATTAAAATTGTCATAAGCGTGTCATGTATAAAGAAGAAAATGTAGCGATATAAAACTACAATAAATTGTTGAGACCTATGACAACACCACAGTACCGCACTATCTGGATTTCCGACTTACACATCGGTTCTACGCAATGCCAAGCTGAGATTTTGCTAGATTTTCTTAAACATAATGACAGTGAAAAATTATATTTAGTCGGGGATATTATCGATTTTTGGGCCTTATCCAAGAAAATGTATTGGCCCTCTAGCCACAACACCATCATCCAAAAGTTACTGCGTAAGGCGCGACATGGTACGCAAATTATTTACATTCCTGGTAATCATGATGAAAACTTACGTGAATACGATGATTATGTATTTGGTGATATTACGGTTAAAAACTCTGATATTCACATAACGGCTGCTGGACAACGTTTACTCATAGTGCACGGTGATGAATATGACGGTATCGCAAGGCACAGTCGTTGGTTGTCATTCGTCGGAAATGTGGGTTACGACTGGTTGATTGAAATGAATCGAGTTATTCGTTATTTTAGAAAACTACTGGGCGTGCAATCACATTTTTCTCTGGCCACTTATATTAAGCTCAAGGTTAAAAACCTTGCGCAGTTTATTAGTCTTTATGAAGAAAGTATTGTGCGCAGCCTTAAAAGTGAAAAGTTGGATGGCGTGATTTGCGGGCATATCCATCACGCAGAAATTAAACAAATCGACGCTTTTTGGTATATCAATACCGGTGATTTTGTTGAAAACTGCACAGCCATTGTTGAGCACTTTGATGGTCGATTAGAGTTGTTACAATGGCGAGTGAAAGAATAGGCGCTAGGTAATTTACTTAACGTTTTAAAACAGAACAGTAATTAAATAATGAACTTTGCTACAGATACTCAAAGCTTTCTAGTGCCATCCGGTGTGCCTCTACAACGTAAATTGTCTGTGTTGGTTTTCAACTTTATAAGAGAATATTTGTTAGGAACACAAAAATCAAAAAGACGGCTTACGCCGCCTTTTTGATTAATAAGACTTAGGCTTCTATAAATGTTCTGCGACGACGGATGGTAGCCAAGCCCAAAGCACCAAAAGCCAGCATAGCCATAATCTCTGGCTCAGGTACTGGTCCAGGAGGTGGGATGATAGCACCAAAACCATCTAAATATACATAACCCGCGTGCCCACCGTAAGGACAATCTGAGGCGAGTAGAGA
>Ga0214167_1000434_pt1 | contig 21846 bp, 6 predicted proteins | sample TroBogypolimnion_45_FD_153006 | JGI IMG/M metagenome (GOLD analysis project Ga0214167, IMG submission 153006) | Freshwater microbial communities from Trout Bog Lake, WI - Practice 18AUG2009 hypolimnion v3 | ecosystem: Environmental > Aquatic > Freshwater > Lake > Hypolimnion/Profundal zone ... | reverse complement strand
GTTGGCACTTGACACGACTGAAGTCCAAACAATTGTAGATAAATATCCTGCTGTCCCTAGACCTATTACAGTGGAACCGAGTTGAGTTGCAAGATAAGATGTGGATACAAGGTTTACAAGATTCGCTGTAGAGACTACACTTGTTAGATTTGCAGTGGAGATAAGGCCTGTTAGATTTGCTGTTGATACAAGATTTACAAGATTCGCTGTGGAGACTACTGAATTCCAGAGTATTGTAGAGAAATATCCAGCCGTTCCAAGACCTATTACTGTAGAACCAAGTTGAGTTGCGAGATAGGCTGTTGACACCAAGCCTGTTAGATTTGCAGTGGAAACTAAGTTAGTAAGATTAGCTGTACTCACTAAATTAGAGAGATTAATTGATGAAATATATCCAGCTGTTCCAAGACCAATTACAGTGGATCCAATTTGGGTTGCAAGATAATTAGTGGAGACCAAGCCTGTTAGATTTGCAGTGGACACTAAGTTAGTAAGATTAGCTGTACTCACTAAATTAGAGAGATTAATTGATGAAATATATCCAGATGTTCCAAGACCAATTACAGTGGATCCAATTTGGGTTGCAAGATAAGAAGTGGAGACCAGGCCTGCTAGATTTGCTGTTGACACCAGGCCTGTTAGATTTGCTGTTGACACCAAACCAGCAAAATTACCTGTACTGACTAAATTAGAAAGATTAATTGAACTGAGATATCCTGCAGTTCCAAGACCTACTACTGTAGAACCAAGTTGAGTTGCAAGAAAAGATGTAGATACTAAGCTTGTAAGATTGGCTGTTGATATATGACCTGTCAAATTAGCTGTACTGACCACAGAATTCCATACTATAGTAGAAATATATCCAAATGTACCGAGGCCAGTGATACTACTTGTTACATCTGCTTGAACAATAGCAGTTGCACTTGTCTGGATTGCAATATAGAGTCCAAGAGAAGTAGAAAGCAATTGACTTGTACTTGTGTAGCCAAAGGTGCCAAGCCCTTGGGCAGTACTAGCAACTGCATACGTGAGGCCAAAAGTTGATACAAAGCCACTTGTTCCAAGACCAATAATTGTGCTTGTTAGCTCAGTAGGATCAATAAAACTACTCATATATTGAATAAGACCAAGACTTGTACTCAATAATTGTTGAGTGCTAATATAACCACTTGTTCCAAGGCCCTGCACAGTGGAACCGAGTTGAGTAACTAAATAGCTTGTTGAAACAAACCCTAGAAGATTAGCCGTGGAAACTAAGCTTACAAGATTAGCCGTGGAAACTAAGCCTGCAAGATTAGCCGTGGAAACTAAGCCTGCAAGATTAGCCGTCGAAACTAAGCCTGTAAGATTGGCTGTGGATACGAGACTTGTCAGATTGGCAGTGGAAACTAAACCTGTAAGATTAGCTGTTGATACGAGACTTGTCAGATTGGCAGTCGACACAAGGCCTACAAGATTAGCTGTTGAAACGAGACTTGTCAGATTGGCAGTCGACACAAGGCCTACAAGATTAGCTGTTGAAACCACTGAATTCCAAACAATTGTAGAGAAATATCCTGTAGTTCCAAGGCCAATTACAGTTGAGTTAAGTTGATTCTGAAGATAAGACGTAGATACTAGATTAAATAAATTGGCAGTTGACACAAGATTTGCTAAATTAGCTGTGGATACTAGGGCTGCAAGATTTGCAGTCGACACAATATTTGCTAAATTAGCAGTGGATACTAAGTTGACTAAATTGGCAGTCGACACAAGGCCTGAAAGATTTGCGCTAGACACAAGATTTGCTAAATTGGCAGTGGATACTAAGTTGACTAAATTGGCAGTGGATACAAGGCCTGCAAGATTTGCAGTCGAGACCAGATTTGCCAAACTTGCAGTAATAATTGTTGAGAGATAACCTGTTGTTCCTAGACCAATCACTGTACTTGTGAGATTTGTAACAGTGACCGCACCTATAATATTTGTTGCAAGAATACTTGAAACAAAGAGTTGTTGGGCACTAATTGTAACTGCATACTCAGTACCTACATTAATTTGAATTGCGCTGATACTATTGGCAATAACGCTACCCATATCGACAAATGCACTGCTAGATCCAAGAAACAGCGAATCTACTGTCAGTGAAGAGATGTATCCTTGGATTCCAGTGATATATTGTACAGAAAGTGAAGAGATTGCTACAGTACTGTAATTAATAGACGATACGTAGCCTGCTGTTCCAAGGCCACGAACAGTGGAACCTAATTGAGTTGCTAGATAAGTTGTAGAAACGAAGGCTGCTAAATTAGCAGTGGACACTACGTTTGCAAGATTTGCTGTTGAGATTAAGTTAGTAAGATTTGCTGTTGAGATTAAGTTGGTAAGATTTGCTGTAGAGATCAAGTTGGTAAGATTTGCTGTGGAGATTAAGTTGGTAAGATTTGCAGTAGACACTATATTTGAAAGATTAATTGATGAAATATATCCAGCAGTACCTAGACCTATAACAGTAGAACCGATTTGTGTAGCAAGATAAGAAGTTGAAACAAGGTTTGCTAAATTTGCGGTCGATACAAAGTTGGTAAGATTTGCCGTTGATATAAGACTAGCTAAGTTTGCAGTGGACACCAAGTTAGTAAGGTTTGCAGTAGAGATAATTGATCCCCATACAATTGTAGAGATATATCCTGCTGTTCCAAGACCTATTACAGTTGAACCAAATTGAGTGGCTAAATAAGATGTTGAGACTAAGCCTGCGAGGTTTGCTGTTGATACTAAACCCGAAAAATTTGCACTACTAACTAAATTAGAGAGATTAATTGATGATAAATATCCTGCTGTTCCAAGACCTATTACAGTTGAACCAAGTTGTGTAGCTAAATAAGATGTTGACACTAAGCCTGTGAGATTGGCTGTTGACAATAAGCCTGAAAGATTTGCTGTTGACACTAAGCCTATAAGATTAGCTGTTGACACTAAGCCTGTAAGATTAGCTGTTGACACTAAGCCTGTAAGATTAGCTGTTGACACTAGTCCTGTGAGATTAGCTGTTGACACTAAGCCTGTAAGATTAGCTGTTGACACTAGACCTGTGAGGTTTGCTGTTGACACTAGGTTAGTGAGGTTGGCTGTACTTACAATAGAGCCCCAAACAATTGTAGAGATATATCCAAATGTACCAAGACCAGTAATACTACTTGTTACATCGGCTTGAACAATAGCTGTTGCGCTTGTCTGGATTGCCTGATAGAGTCCAAGGGATGTAGAAAGTAATTGACTTGTACTAGTAAAGCCGAAGGTTCCAAGGCCCTGCGCTGTGGATGCAACTGCATACGTAAGGCCAAACGTTGATACAAATCCACTTGTTCCTAAGCCAATAATTGTGCTTGTTAGTTCTGTAGGATCAATAAAACTACTCATGTATTGAGTTAAACCGAGGGATGTCGATAGAAGCTGGCTACTGGAAATATAGCCCGCAGTTCCAAGGCCCTGAACAGATGAGCCAAGTTGACTTGCTAAATAGCTTGTTGAAACAAGGGCTGAAAAGTTGGCAGTGGAAACTAGATTCGCTAGATTAGCTGTCGAGACTAAGCCAGCAAAGTTTGCCGTGGAAACTAAGCCAGCAAGGTTTGCAGTAGAGACTAAATTCGCTAGATTAGCTGTCGAGACTAAATTCGCTAGATTAGTAGTGGAGACAAAATTTGCTAGATTGGCAGTAGAGACTAAATTCGCTAGATTGGCAGTGGAGACTAAGCCAGCAAGATTGGCAGTGGAAACTAAACCAGCAAGGTTTGCAGTGGAGACTAGGTTCGCTAGATTCACCGCTGTTTGACTTGAAAGATAGCCGACTGTTCCAAGACCAATTACAGTACTTGTTAGATTTGTCTGTACCAAGAAATTAACTCCAACAATCTGTGTTGTTGATACTGTATTTGCATATATAATTCCAGTATTGATTTGAAGTGTACTAATAGCTACAGCGCGTAAAACTGCAAAATCCGCCCATCCATTTCCATCGCCAAAAATTAATTGATCGATTGTAAGAGTTGATATATACGCATTATTACCCGTTGCCGTTGAAAATCTCAGGCTAGATATAGTTGCATTCTGTGTTATAAAGTTTTGTGAATAGCCATAAGTTGTAGACAGAAACTGGGAACTTGAGATATATCCTGCAGTACCTAAGCCAATTACAGTACTTGTAAGATTTGCCGTGCTAATCAAACCAACTAAATTGGCTGTTGATACTAAGCCACTTAAGTTTGCTGTAGAGACTAAATTTGTTAAATTTGCAGTTGATACAATTGAATTTAAAATAATTGTAGAAATATAACCAGCCGTGCCTAACCCTATTACTGTGGAACCAAGTTGTGATGCAAAGTAGGTGGTTGATACTAAAGTTGCTAGATTAGCACTTGATACTAGGTTGACAAGATTTGCCGTGGAGACTAGATTGACAAGATTTGCCGTGGAGACTAGATTAGACAAATTAATTATAGTCTGTGATGATAAATAGCCGACAGTACCGAGTCCTATTACTGTTGAGCCAATTTGTGTTGCTAAAAAAGTTGTACTAACTAAGCCAGTGAGGTTTGCAGTGGAGACTAAGCCAAAAAGGTTTGCTGTGGACACTAGGTTGACAAGGTTTGCTGTGGATACTAAGCCAGCAAGGTTTGCTGTGGATACTAGGTTGGTAAGGTTTGCTGTGGAAACTAAGCCAAAAAGATTAGCAGTTGACACTAGGCTGGCAAGATTAGCAGTTGACACTAGGTTAACAAGATTAGCTGTGGAGACTAAACCACTAAGATTAGCAGTGGAGACTAGATTAGACAAATTAACTATAGTCTGCGATGACAAATAGCCAACAGTACCAAGTCCTATTACTGTAGATCCAATTTGTGTTGCTAAAAAAGTTGTACTAACTAATGCAGCAAGGTTGGCTGTGGATACTACGCCAGCAAGGTTGGCTGTGGATACTAAGCCAGCAAGATTGGCCGTTGACACTAAGCCAGCAAGATTTGCTGTTGACACTAAGCCAGCAAGATTTGCTGTACTTACAATAGAGCCCCAAACAATTGAAGAAATATATCCAAATGTTCCAAGCCCTGTAATTGTACTTGTCACATCTGCTTGAACAATAGCCGTTGCACTTGTCTGTATTGCAAGGTAGAGACCCAAGCTTGTAGAGAGAAGTTGGCTTGTACTTGTATAGCCAAAGGTTCCAAGACCTTGGGCAGTGGAAGCAACCGCATATGTAAGGCCAAAGGTTGATACAAACCCACTTGTTCCTAAGCCAATAATCGTGCTCGTTAGTTCTGTAGGGTCTATGAAACTACTCATATATTGAGTTAAACCGAGGGATGTCGATAAGAGCTGGCTACTGGAAATATAGCCCGCTGTTCCAAGTCCTACAACTGTGGAACCAAGTTGGTTTGCCAAGTAGGATGTACTTACTAAAGTTGCTAGATTCGCTGTGGACACCAGGGATGCAAGATTGGCAGTCGAGACTAATCCAGCAAAATTTCCAGTAGAAACTAAATTAGAAAGATTAATTGAAGATAGATATCCAGCTGTACCAAGACCTACAACTGTAGAACCAATTTGGGTTGCTAGGAAAGTTGTGCTGACTAATCCAGATAGATTGGCAGTAGATACTAAGTTAGTAAGATTTGCCGTTGATACAAGACCTACAAGATTCGCAGTGGACACTAGATTCGCAATATTGGCTGTGGAGATAATAGACCCAAAAACTATTGAAGAGACATATCCTGCTGTACCAAGTCCTATAACTGTAGAACCAATTTGCGTTGCTAGAAAACTAGTGCTGACAAATCCAGATAGATTAGCAGTAGATACTAAGTTAGTAAGGTTTGCCGTCGACACTAAGTTTGCAAGATTAGCTGTGGACACCAAATTGGTAAGATTCGCAGTGGACACTAGATTCGCAATATTGGCTGTGGAGATAATAGATCCAAAAACAATTGAAGAGAAATATCCTGCTGTACCAAGTCCTATAACTGTAGAACCAATCTGCGTTGCTAGAAAACTTGTGCTGACAAATCCAGATAAATTGGCAGTGGACACTAGACCTGTGAGATTGGCAGTGGAAACTAGACCTGTGAGGTTGGCAGTAGACACTAGGCTTGTGAGGTTCGCTGTTGATATGAGGTTTGTGAGGTTCGCTGTTGATACAAGGTTTGTGAGATTGGCAGTGGAAACTAGGTTCGCAAGATTCGCAGTCGACACCAGGCCACCTGGTATAACAGTTGCAGTGGCACTCGATAAATATCCTACAGTTCCTAAGCCAATGACAGTACTCACTAAATTTGTAGTGGTCAAAGCCCCAATAATATTTGTCGCCTGAATGCTTGAAACAAAAAGTTGCTGCGCACTAATTGTCACTGCATATTCAGTACCGACGTTTATTTGTATTGTGCTTAGACTTGTTGCAATGATGTCACCCATGTTAAAAAATGCACTGTTGGATCCGAGGTAGAATGCATCGACTGTTAAAGACGAAATATAGCCCTGTACAGATGTAATATACTGTGTAGAAAGACTTGAGATTGCAACGGTGCTATAATTAATACTTGAAAGATAGCCAGCAGTACCAAGTCCTCGCACAGTCGATCCAAGTTGTGAAGCAAGATATGAAGTGGAGACTAGATTTACAAGATTCGCAGTGGAGACTAGAGTTGCTAGATTGGCCGTGGAGATGAGGGTTGCAAGATTTGCAGTGGAGACAAGATTTACGAGGTTCGCTGTAGAGACTAGAGTTGCAAGATTCGCTGTAGAGACTAAATTTACGAGGTTCGCAGTGGACACCTGATTAGCCAAGTTGGCCGTTGACACTAAATTAGTAATAGTAATTGATGAAAGATAGCCAGCTGAACCAAGACCTATTACAGTGGAACCGAGTTGCGTTGCAAGAAAGGAAGTACTCACCAGCGTCGCCAAATTTGCACTTGATATGAGGCTCGTAAGATTTGCAGTGCTGACCACAGACGTCCAGACAATTGTAGATAAATAGCCAACAGTTCCTAAACCCGCTATGGAGCTCGTCACATCCGCCTGAACAATTGCCGTCGCACTCGTTTGAATTGTCTGGTAGAGTCCAAGGCTTGTAGACAATAACTGACTTGTACTTGTGTAACCAAAGGTTCCTAGACCCTGTGCTGTGGATGCAACCGCGTACGTGAGGCCAAAGGTGGAGACAAAGCCGCTCGTACCAAGGCCAATAATTGTACTTGTCAGTTCTGTAGGATCAATAAAACTACTTATATATTGAGTGAGTCCAAGACTTGTTGACAGAAGCTGTGCACTGCTAATATAACCGGTAGTGCCCAGGCCGACCACAGTTGAACCGAGTTGTGTCTGTAGATAGGAGGTACTCACAAGATTCTGAAGACCATAGACGGTTGATACATTGAGAGTTCCAATTGTGGCGGCGGTGATTTTAGTTCCACCAGTAATATACCATCTGCCCGCTTGACCCGCATAGACAGTGAAGGTCTCATACGAATCCGTTAAAAGTTTGCTCGTCGTTCCATCTTCAAACAGGTCACCACCTTGTGTCTGGACTGTAATGGTTGAGAAGCTCGCAGCGCCGTAAATGTCTTTTATCGTCAGAGTCCTATATGGAATCTGTGTAGTCAGTGGCAAGGTTAGAGTACCAGGTCTATTCCTGGCGTCGACCATGCCGACTTCAGTGAAGGTGCTGAAGAGTGCCGACATCCCTACTGTGGTCTTCTACATTTCTGAAGTCGCTGACCGCAGAGTCTAGAAGAATTATGAAAGGCCAAACCGAGCCTTATTACCTGAATAATTTGTAGCCACTTCAGTTGCTGAGAGGGCTCTATTATAAATGCGAACAATGGCTAAATAGCCGCCCCAATAATCACCAAGATCCCATCGACGCATAAAACGAATTCCTAAAGCACTTGAGACAGATGCAGTTGTTGATGAAGATGTTTGCGTTAGAACATTATTAACATAGAGTTTTAGATTTGTTCCATCGTAGGTCCCTACAATATGGTACCAACCAACAGAGGGCAATGAATAACTAACTGTTGTTGTATACCAACCACCGTTAAAATATCCTGCTTGTAGAGCAGCAGTTGAAGTTGCAGCTCCAAGAGTAAAATTAATAGGTGTAGAATTCCAGACCTCAGTTAGTATACAAGGTGCTCCACCAGTATTTGTCGCAGTATAATAATGCCATACTTCAAGAGACCATGAGGATAGAGTAGCAAGAGATGCAGATGTTTGGCCATAATGACCATTGCCTGGAGAAAACGAGATATATCCACCATTTGCCGATGAATAGGTGGGAGACCCATAGAGTGTGGTCGTAAGACCTGAGCCTGCCAAATCTGCCCAGGTCGAGCCTGTGCCAGGATAGGATGCAGCATTACCAGCATCTAAGAAAAAGAGTAAACCGCCTGTAACATAGGTTGTTGGTCTTGCACTCGCATAGAGTGTAATCGGTGGTATAGGCAAAACATTCGCTGGGCGGCTGATGCCTGCTGGATTTGTGTCATACTTCCAATAAATCGCCGTTGGAATCGGCTGTGATGGATAGACAATTCCTCGCGTGCCTGGATGGCCTTGGGGGAGTTGTTGGCGTAGGCCCCATTTTTGTGCGAGATAGGCTTCGACTTGTTGTCGTTGGGGGCTCGATATACTAAGATTATAGTGAAGTATTTCATAGATATAGGCATTTGTATACCAAAAACCTGGAAGTGCTCCAATAGCTGTATTAACGCCTCCTGTGTTAACTGCTGAAGAGGTTAATCCTGAAGAAACTATAGTATCAAATAGAGTGCCATTACCATAAGAAACAATATTTCCAACTGTTCCACTACTTTGAACTTGAACCATACCTATAGTTAAAGAGTTTCTCATATTTGTTACTGGTGTTGAGTTAGAATACGCTATATAAGCAGCGCCATATGTATCGACTCCCAAAATATTAGATGAACCATTCAATGAAATACTCCATCCTTGTCCAGGATTATATGATGTTAAGTTCATAACAAGAAGTCCAGCATCATACGCAACAGTACCATTTGTATTTACATCTTTAAAAACAAAAAAAGTAGTTCTGCCTCCTGTTCCAGATTGTATCAATGACGCATTTGATAAATATTGACTTCCATTAAAATATAAACCAGGATAGGAACTATAAATATTATAAACGGGTTGAAGTGAACCTGTACCCTGTATCATATTATAGCCACCTGTAGATTTATCAACCCATGTAGATATACTGCTTCCATTTACAGGTGCTATACCATTGCCTGCTGGGTCAGCCCCATCAAGCCACAGAATACACCCGCCAATGTCCGTAGGTTTGAAGGGGGCCTGTTTGATCATGAACGCACGCGACATTCTATTTACGGTGTATTTATTGAACCCCATGCACTAACCGCCGGCTCAGGATTCAGATAACTGCGCACAAAAACATAATCCACAGTCTCTGTATTTGAATATCCGCTATAGTTTCCTTGCGCAATCAGTATATATTTTCCACCTGAGAGGAAGGTTGTATCCGTCACTGTCGCTTTATTTGTTCCATTCCATAAGATATTAATTACGCCTGCTGTGCTATACTGTATTTCGACAATTTCATATGTGTTGACTACACCTGATATAGATGTATTTGCAATTGAGGTATATGCCTGTGAAGAACCTGTATAGAGTGGCTGTCTGCGAACCGTATCACTTGATGTTCCTTGATAGAAAAGATCATAGCCACCAGCAATCGTAGTGTGCCACCAAGAAGTCATGAGTGTATTATCTGAATCAACGAGAGTATTTGTAGTCGCAAATGAAGTATCTGTATAAACTCCAGTATTATATTGACGACGAATATGAATGGCGAATCCATTTGCTGGCATAGTATTCACTGAAAGCAGAGAGGCACTTGATATACTATTTGATGTCGGCGTAAGTACAACTGTGCCAGATCCACTCAATTGAGCCGTACTCGATGTACTTACACCTTTGAGTTGAACGGACCAGATGCTCGCATTCGGCGCAGAACCACTTGTTCCATTGAAATCGTCGAACAGCGATGTGAAAGTACTTGTGCCACTGGAAGGACTCGTATAGGTTCCACTAGTGTACCAATAGATATAGACCTTCGTTGTGGAGGGACTGGCTGGAATACTCGGCACAGAGACCCAGATTGTAGCAGAAGCAGTGGTCTGGATTCCAGATTCAATGTAGAAGGGAAGCGCAGTGATCTGGTCACTTGCCCTAAAAAAGAGATTTGAATAATCACTGTAGATTGCTGTTCCAAGATAGACTGAACTGCCGGTGTTTGTACCTGCTGATCTATATACAGTCACTGGAATCTGATAGTTTGTCGCAGCAGCGGCAGTTGAACCAGTAATTGTAAAACCAATTTAATTTGTTGTAATAGGGATACGTGCAGAAATTCCATACACAGAGATTCCTGTCGGCGGGCCTGAGGTGAAAGGAACATGACCAAAAAAAGGTTTTTGTGAATAGACAATCGCCGTTGTACCTGGATGGCCTTGCGGTAGGGAACCTTGAAGGCCCCATTTCTGCGCGAGATAGGCTTCAACCTTTTGATATTGCTGCGGACTCAATGCAGCCGTATAATGAATGACTTCTGCGATTGTTCCAGCCCAACATTCACCAACGGAGCCATAGGCATCTGCGTGCGTACCAATACCATAATACGTATAACCAAAACTTGATGACTGGGCCGTTGGACTTGCCGAAGTTGGAGCACCTGTCAGATTAATTATACATTGCGTCCCTGTAAATGCGGTTGTAATAATAAACGGTTGATTTACAGTGAGTGTAGCAGGACAGAGTGGAATAACGGAGGGTGAGTTATAATAGGCACCAATTTGTGTACCGTTTGAAATTGTACAAGAAAAAAGAACACTTGTTGGTGTATTGAAATCGGTGTTTGTTCCAGTGCTGGCCGCAAAGAGACGGCTATATCCTGGAGAAGAATTTGTTAGTGTTGCCACGGTAAAGGTTGTCGCAGTGGAACCTGAATTTGTAATATATCCGTAAAATCCTGATGAACTTGTCGTTGACATTGCGAGATATCCGTTGACGAGCGCAGAATATGTGATGGTTCCATAGGCAGTGGCAGTATTTCCTCCGCCCGATTTATCAGCCCAGGTGGTAATTGTAGTGCCTGATGCTGGAGGTGTGCCTGTTCCGTTGGGGTCTTGTCCATCAAGCCAGAGAGTACAAGACTCAATCTGTGTGGGGTTGAATGGAGCCTGTTTAGTCATGAAGGCACGCCTCGATGCCATCTACTGAGGTGGTGGAGGATAGTTCTGATACGGATGACCTGCAGGCAAATTGGCCTGGAGCCCCCATTTCCATGCAAGATACCCTTCAATTTGTTGGCGTTGCGGGCCTGTTGGCGTTGTACTGTAGACGATGACCTCAGCGACAGATGCGGTCAATGTAGTAAGAGAATCTGCACGTGTTCCAATATAGATTGCTGTTCCATTATCGGCATAATAGGTTCCAGTCAACGTACCAGAACTAGGATCAGAAGGTGTGGCAAAATTAAAAGCATCGAGAAGACCAGTCGCAGCGGTCGCATTAGCATAATAGAGACTCGGTGTTGTTACATTTGTAAAATTGGATCCAGAGGTTGTATTATAGGATGAATATGCCGTGCCATTACCAACAGCACGAACAAAGTTTCCACTTGATATAATTGTATACAAATCAAGAGGTGCGGCAAGATTTCCCACAGTGCGTGTTACGAGTGTGTCGAAAGTACCTCCACCCGTTCTCTGGTAAATCATGAAAAAGGTGAACGAGGCAGAGAATGTTCCTGCGGCTGCGGCGGAACTCATGTTCTGTGTCTGAGTGAAGAGGAGCGCGGGCCGATTGTTGAAGGCAGTCGGTGAATACGAGATATTTGTACCATTGAACATAGTCGCATTGCGCGCATTTGTCGATTTATCAACCCAACTTGTGAGTGTTAAAGGACTCTTTTGCCTTGACCCGTTTCCAAAGGGGTCCCATGCGTCGAGCCAGAGCTGACAGCCTGCGTAGTTCGTAGGTTTGAAGATGGCTTTTACAGAAGAGGTATTGGCGGGGGTTGTCGCAGGAAAAGGATTATAGTAAATATTATAGGAATAATACGGGTGAGTCGGTGGTAGATTTGCCTGTCGCCCCCATTTCCAGGCCAGATAGCCTTCAAGTTGTTGCCGCTGCGGTAAACTTGGAGTCGTTGAGTAGACAATTACCTCACCTAATGAACCATAGAGAGGTCCATTTGGAACATCTCCAGTATTTGTATTATCGGCCAATGCATATGCGCTAATTGAAAAATTTCCTGTGGATGCATTTGACAAAGGCGTAAGTCCACCATTTGTAACTGAATACTGATATGTTCCATCATACCACGCTTCCATAATTGTTGGTGTATCATAGGCGCTCAGAGTATTGCCTGTGTAGATTCCATTACGATACGGTCCAAAAGAAAGTCCACTTTGTCTTAATAAGCCCATATAGGAATTATTATTATAGTCTTGTTGTCCTGATGCAGCCAGTGCAATGATACGTCCCGATGCTCCTGTCGTTTGATTCGCCAATGAAAAGACGGAGAAAATTGCAAGATTGCTTCCAGTAATGGAGGTAGTTCCAAGGAGATACTGGGAATTTGTAAAAACGAAGGCAGGATATCCACCAAGATTCGTAGTATTGTACGTCACTCCACCTGCACTTGCAGTTGCATTATTCGAATTACTCGATTTGTCATTCCATGTAGTTAGAGTTCCATTGCCTGGCTGTGAGCCATTGCCATAGGGATCAAATGCATCAAACCAGAGCGCGAGCCCTTTAATCTGTGGGGGTGTGAAGGCACGACTTTTATTATCATACGGTTTTGTTGTTGGGTCAATATTTACTATAGTTGGCGGAGGTGAAGTTATTTTTTGTCCCACAGCTCCTGTAGCCATCTCTACTGAGGAGGAGGCGGAAATAGTTTGAACGGATGATTCGCAGGTAGGGATGCGACTAATCCCCATTTCCAAGCAAAGTAGCCTTCAACACTTTGGCGCTGTCTATCTGTAAGAGTGGTTGTATAAATAAGTATTTCATTAAAAGTCACCTGTGCTGGATACGCTCCACCACTCGCAGGTCCAATTGCGGAAAACCAGGTATTTGTTAAAACTGGATTTGGACTACCCACCGAAGCACTATCAGTAAATGATCCTTGATTAACACCATTAATATAGAGAGCAGAACCATTTGTTGTAAATCCATTATAACTTGCGTGATACATAAGTTGCGATGCAGTATTGAGTCCAGTGTAGAGAACACCGTTTGGAGGATTCGCAAATCCACTACCTTGGTTTCCCCATGAGAGAGCAAATGAATCGGCACCACTTGAAAGTCCTGGGAACGATAAGAGCTGTAAACGATTCCAGCCACCTGCTTCACCACCCCATAGAGCTTGATTTGTACCTGCTGTGCTAGTAAGCCATGTATAGACTATAAACACTTGAAAATTTGTATAGGTTGCCCTCTGTGTTGTTACGGGTGCATAGAAATAATTAGACGTGCCACTTGTTGAGATAGCCCTTGTAGCGTATGTCAAGGTTCCTGTAATATAAGAATTCAGTACATGATTCCCAGAACCTGATTTATCATTCCATTGTGTCACACTTAATCCTGACAATATCATGCTATTCACATCTGCAGCATCGAGCCACAATTGTAAAGACGAAATCCGTGTCGGAAGCCATTTAGCATTCTGAACAGGTCGCGTCACTGGAATAGGCACAACTGCGGCAAGGCCAAATGAATTCGAAGTCCTTTGATTATAGATATTTGAGGATGCAAGAAGGGCGCCTGTTCCCCATTTTACTGATAAATACGCCTCAACGGCCTGACGTTGTGCGGTTGTAATTGGATTACTGTAAACGATTATCTCGTTTATAATGCTGTTTGTATAACTACTGACCCCATTTCCCCAACGCGCCCCAATGGTAAAACCTGTACAAGTTCCTTGTGTAAAATTGGCTACATTATTTGATGTATTTGTTCCATTCAAAAAACTTCCACCTTGTGTAGCACTCATACTGTCAAAATAGATGCTCTTTGGCAGCAAGGTTGCGTTTCCCATGTCCGAAATATAGGCTCCACTATTCGCATAGAAGCGAAGACCATTTGTTGTTTCAATACTCATTCCAGTTATTGTCTGATAATCTGAACCTGTCGTCGGATTTGGAATAAAACAGACAACTCCCGTATAATTTGCGTGCACAACTTCAGACATTACAATAAAAACAGCGCGCTGAGAGAGATTAATGGGGCATGAAAAATTGCTAAGATAGGCAGTCGTTCCATTGAAATAGACACCACCTGGGCTTGAACTACCGAATCCAACGAGGCCAGGACTTCCAGATGCTGTCGCATTGTAGGAATTGCCCGATTTATCACGCCACTGAGTTAGATTTGAACTCGAGGAGAAGGACATTGAACTCTGATCGGCTCCGTCAAACCAGAAGGCACAGCCAGGCACTTGTGTGGGAGTAAAAATAGATGTTGTCGTGCCCAAATTGGGCACAGTAAACGGATAGAGTGGATAGACCGGTGTTTCAGGATTGACCGTTAAATATGGGTGTGCATTGGAAAGAGAGGCTTGAAGACCCCATTTCCATCCAAGATAGCCTTCGATACTTTGACGTTGACTCATGGTGAGTGTCGCAGAATAGACAATCATCTCGTAGACATATCCCTGATAGTATTCCAAATTACCAGGTGTATAGCGACCAATTGTCAAAGAAGGCGAAGTACCCGCAGTCAAGGTGGTTGCCTCAGTTGATTGTTGTGTGCCATTTTTATAAATAATCTGAGACGTTGGCGCAATATTTGCATTTATAATGCTGGCTGTGCCAGCGACTGAGTTTTCGACAAGAGTTGTATCACCTGCGCCAAGGCCAAAACTGGTGATATAGCCACGAGGGCCATTCACATAGTACGGAAAGACAACATAGCTGCCGACTATTGTCTGAAATCGGAAGAGACTGGAATTCCCACCATAAGTGCCTGAGCCATTGGAGCCGTTTGTATAAGTCGGTGCGTGAACCGCAATGAGTGAATGAGTCGTTGCTGGAACTGTTGCGGCCGATTCAAACCATTGTGTGCCCGTAAAGGATATACAAGGACGACCTTGCGCGTCTCGTGTGTAGGTGGGACCTGTGGTTGCTGTGGCAGAATTGCCGTTTGATGATTTATCTGTCCATTGCGTGACAGGATTTCCTTGGACACTTGAGGGATCACTTGCGTCAAACCATGCGACGAGGCCGCTTACTTGCGGTGGTCTGAAGACAGTGAGTTTTTGTCCCTGGGCCGAGGACATCTATTAAGGGAGAGGAAGAGGCGGAATCAAGAAAAACGGATGGCCTGAAGTGAGGGAGGTTTTGAGTCCCCATTTCCAGGCAAAATACCCTTCAACCTGTTGACGTTCTATTGTTGATAAAACACGTGAATAACAGACAATTTCATAGACATTGCCTGTAAAAAAATATCCTGGGGGAGTCGTTTGAATAGAGCCGATTTTAATAGTTGGAGGAGCTGACCTTGTTGCGGTACTTCCTGTTGTACTCACTTGAAAGGCACCATTTACATACATTTGTAGGTTTCCAGTACTCTGTGTGCGAAAAAACTCTCCAATAAATCCAGCACCTGTATTGACTGCAGTAGCAGAAAACTCAGTTGTATCTTGATTAGTTGCAAGATTTCCAACACCATATCCAAGATATGCTGTTGGTGAGCCGCAAAGACTTATTCCAAAATCATTTACAGTTCCTCCTACTTCTGCATCAAATATACCTTGTCCACCCCACCAATGATTTCCAGATGCGTCTGTATGGGCTTGTCCTGGTCCTGGCGTAGGTGTAGAGTTTGGCCCAGTTTGGGTTGTAGAAAATACTATAAAGATTGACCAATCAGTAGTTACTACAACTGGAATCTGAATATAACTACTAGAAGAGGATGAGAAGGCAACACCTGATTTACCATTCAGTGAATTTGCAGTGAGAGTTGGAGTGCCCCCTGATCCTGTACTACTATTTCCAGAACCACTTTTGTCTGTCCATGATGTAATAGTTCCTGTTGCAGGATTTGTGCCCGTTCCATTTACATCCGTCGCATCAAGCCATAATACACAGTTTGAATACTGAGTTGGTAAGAATTTATTGGCTTGTACAGCACGGCGCATAGGCAATACAGGAACAATTGGAGGATTGACAAATGTTACGTAGGAACCTGGGGCGTATATATTTTGGCTGCTAAGAGTTGCTGTTACATTCCATTTTTTTGCCAAATAAGCCTCTACTTGCTGACGCTGTGTTGCTGATACGGATGTATTAAAACAGAGAATTTCTGAAACATATCCTGTGTAAATAAATGAACCAATATCAGTACCAATTGTCGCGCCTGCGGTTCCAATGTTGAATGTGAATGTTTTTGTCGCAAACTGCGCACCATTTTGCCATCCTGTAAGGGTTGTTGTTGATTGTGATTCCAAACATGAAAAAATAACATTTGAACCAGTATTTGCTGCAGTAGTTCCACTTATTCCAACAACACCCGATTCATCTGCTTGAAGATTTCCACTCAATAAATAGAACTGTCGCAGAGAGGATCCAGAAGATCCTGCAGCAAAAAAAACGCCTGTTGCTGTCGTTGTTGTATTAATCACAAAAAACCAAGTAGAATCACTCGTACCATTTGGCAATAAAGAGGCATTTAGTGATAAGCCAGTTGATTGTGAGCCAGGAAAATAGATGCTATTTTGTGCATAGGTCATCGAGGATGATGAGGATGATGCATTATTTGCTGTAGATGATTTATCTTTCCATAACTGAACAACTTGACCTGCTGTTGTTACAGGTGTAGTTCCAGATGTATTTTGAAAAAGTGTTGTTAAGTCTTGTCCATCAAGCCATAAAACACATCCTGAAATAAGACGCGGATCAAACTCAGGGCTACTCTTTACATAGCTCAAAAACGGATATGGAACAACTGGATAGATTGGTGGATCTGGATTCACAGTTGCATAGGGATGACTCGGATTTAAGGAACTCTGAAGACCCCACTTCCACGCAAGGTAGCCCTCTATTTGCTGCTGTTGCGCGGTTGATACAGTTCCAACATAGACAAGTATCTCTGCCACTTCTCCATTGATTTTATATCCACTACCAACACTACTTGAACTTCCTATTGTAAATGTAGTACTTGTCTGACTTTGTGTAGATGTAGCATTTGTTCCAGTATACCCATTTACACTACAGAGCATAGCATTACTTCTAATTGTACCCGTTTGAATAACATATTGATTATATGATATAGATGCTGTAAAATTATAATCAGATTCAGGTCCGCCCCATTCAAAAAGATTGTATTTTCCATTACAGCCCAATCCTAATGCAGGAGTTGATGTACCACCAAGAGACATAAGAATTCCAGAATTATTCGTATATTGAATCCAAACTGCAAAATACGCTACATCACCTGAACCAATACTACTTCCAAAAGTTGTGGTGAGCATAGTTGTATTAAATACAACCGTTGGTAAGGTTGCAAGAGCATTTGCTTTATACGTCGGCGTTCCACTGAAGGAGAATGTTTTTCCTGTTCCACTTTTATCTGACCAGGAGGTCAAGTTTGTTCCTGAAAGTCTATAACTTGTGGTATCAGCCGCATCAAGCCAAACTTGACATCCTGGAATCTGTGTGGGGGTGAATGGAGCGGTGAGTTTTTGCCCAGATGCTGTAAAGGGAATGTTACTACCCATCTATCTATTAAAATGTAAAAATCTGTGGCTGCTGGACTCGGGTCCCGCCAATGACAAATTGATTGAAGAAGAAGAGAGAGGAACTAACAAATACATTGTTACCGACTGGCGCACTGTTCGGTGAATTAAATGTAATGGAACTTACAATTAAATTGCCCGTTGACAAGGTAAGGAAACTGCTGATCTGTGTTGAGAGATATCCTGCTGTGCCTAAGCCTATTACAGTGGAGCCGAGTTGTGTTTGGAGATATGATGTCGATACAAGCGTGGCTAAGTTGGCTGTGGAAACAAGATTTACTAAGTTTGCTGTCGATATAAGCGTGGCTAAATTGGCAGTGGAGACGAGATTTACTAAGTTCGCTGTGGAGACTAAGTTTGCCAGGTTTGCTGTGGAGACGAGATTTACTAAGTTCGCTGTCGATATAAGCGTGGCTAAATTGGCTGTGGAGATGAGATTGGCTAGATTGGCTGTGGAGACTAAGTTTGCCAAGTTAGCTGTCGAGACAAATCCGTATCCGCCAACATTAGTTATTGCAGACGATAAGTATCCAACTGTACCAAGGCCAATCACCGTCGATGTCAAATTCACCTGAGTAGTATAGTTTACACCAATAATTAATTGAGTTGAGATAATTGGTGCATAGACAATCCCTGCATTGACTTGGTAGGTACTCACTGCAGCCGCACGTAGCGCCCCAAAATCTGCCCAACCGTTTCCATCGCCAAAGGTCAGTTGATCAATTGTAAGTGATGAAATATAGGCATTATTTGCAGTCCCAGTTGAAAATCGTAAACTGGAAATACTTGCATTCTGTGTAATAAAATTCTGTGAATATCCGTAAGTTGTTGAGAGTAGTTGCTGGCTACTTATATACCCTACAGTACCAAGACCAATAACTGTAGAGGTGAGAGAAGCATTATACGCAGCAGTTGAGAGATAGCCCGCCGTTCCAAGGCCAAGTACACTGCTTGTAAGGGATGTATTTAAAAACGATGTGGAGACTAGACTTGCTAAGTTGGCTGTAGAGACTAGACTTGCTAAGTTGGCTGTAGAGACTAGGTTGGCCAAGTTGGCTGTAGAGACTAGACTTGCTAAGTTGGCTGTAGAGACTAGGTTGGCCAAGTTGGCTGTAGAGACAAATCCACCAAGACTAGGAATACTTGAAAGGTAGCCTGCTGTTCCAAGGCCTACTACAGTAGATCCAATCTGTGTAGCTAAGTAGCTTGTTGAGACTAATCCTGCTAAATTTGCTGTTGATACTAATCCTACTAAATTTGCTGTTGATACTAATCCTACTAAATTTGCCGTTGATACTAAGCCTGCTAAATTGGCTGTTGATACAAGCCCAAATCCTCCTATATTTGTAAGAGCACTGGATAAATATCCTACTGTTCCAAGACCTATCACAGTGCTTGTAAGATTTGTAGGCGTTGCATAATTAATACCAATTAGCTGATTTGTTGACACAATGGGTGCATAGAGGATTCCTGTATTTATCTGAAGAGTACTGATGGCCACTGCACGCAGAACTGCGAAATCGGACCAACCATTTCCATCTCCAAAAATTAGTTGATCAATTGTAAGGGTTGAAATATATGCATTATTACCTGTTGCAGTTGAGAATCTCAGGCTGGATACGCTTGCATTTTGTGTTATAAAATTCTGCGAATATCCGTAAGTTGTTGAAAGGAGTTGCTGGCTACTGATATATCCCACTGTACCAAGACCGATAACTGTGCTGGTTAGACCTGCATTTATAAAAGAAGTAGAGACGAGGCCTGCAAGGTTAGCTGTTGATACTAAGCCTGCAAGGTTGGCTGTTGATACTACGCCTGCAAGGTTGGCTGTTGATACTACGCCTGCAAGGTTGGCTGTGGAAACTAAGCCTGTTAGATTAGCTGTGGAGACTAAGCCTGCTAGATTAGCTGTGGAGACTAAGCCTGCTAGATTAGCAGTGCTGATAAGACCACCAGGAATTATAGTAGCAGTGACACTTGATAGATATCCTACCGTACCTAGACCAATCACAGTTGATGCAACTGCACTATTCAGCGCGGATGTACTTACAAGACCTGCTAAATTAGCAGTCGATATTAGGCTTGCTAAATTTGCTGTTGACACTAGATTTACCAGATTCGCTGTCGATATTAGGTTTGCTAAATTGGCTGTTGATACGAATCCTCCATATGCAGGAATACTTGATAGATATCCAATTGTTCCAAGGCCTATTACAGTACTAGTAAGTTGTGTTGCTAAATAGGAAGTACTTACGTGACCAGAAAGGTTGGCAGTTGAGACAAATCCAGTAAGATTAGCGGTGGACACAAATCCACTTAAGTTAGCCGTGCTAACCACTGAACCCCAATAAATAGTTGATAAATATCCTACTGTTCCAAGACCGGCAATACTACTTGTCACGTCAGCTTGTACAATCGCTGTTGCAGATGTCTGAATCTGCTGATAGAGTCCAAGAGATGTACTCAGTAGCTGGCTTGTACTTGTATACCCAAAGCTTCCAAGCCCTTGCGCAGTGGATGCGACTGCATAGGTGAGACCAAAGGTTGAAATAAATCCACTAGTTCCTAATCCAATAAGTGTACTTGTAAGTTCTGTAGGGTCAATAAAACTACTCATGTATTGGGTTAAACCAAGGCTTGTGCTGAGCAGTTGTCCAGTACTAATATAGCCAGAAGTACCTAAGCCGATCACAGTAGAACCGAGTTGAGTTGCTACATAGGATGTGCTGACAAGGCCAGTTAGATTTGCAGTGGACACTAGATTTGTCAGATTTGCTGTTGACACAAGGCCACTTAGATTTGCAGTGGACACTAGATTTATAAGATTGGCAGTGCTGACCACGCCAGTTAGATTTGCAGTGGACACTAGGTTTGTAAGATTTGCAGTACTTATAAATCCAGCCAAAGCAGGAATACTAGAAAGATATCCTACTGTACCAAGACCTATTACTGTAGAACCAACCTGCGTAGCTAAGTAATTTGTTGAAACTAGATTTGTCAAGTTGGCTGTGCTTACAAGACCACTTGGAACCACCGCATTTACAGCTGAAGACACATATCCAACTGTTCCAAGACCTATTACTGTAGATGTAATAGCATAATTCATAAAAGAAGTCGATACAATATTTATTAATGCAGGACCTGTATAAGGAGCCAAGCCACCAATCACTTGAATCTCAAACCATGGAAAACTACCTGGAGTTGAAAAGTCTGAATTTCCTCCTAATTGTGATACAGAGCTATTATTAATAACTGTAAATGCTATAGTTGTTGTTACAGAAGGAGAAAAGATATATTCTGATTCTGAACCACTTGCTGCATAGGCTGCTCCATTTGTAGGGGAATAATAGGATTGGAGGGAGCCTACCACACCTACTCCTATGTTACTCCATTGCATTGCAAGATTTCCAGCTGTCATTTGAGCATTTGGCACAGAGCCAATGAGGCGATAGATTCTATTTGGTGCAAGTGTAATGACACCAGTTCCTGTATTCAATGAAATATCAGTTCCAGCCGAAATATCTACCTGTGTAAATACAACATTACAGCCTACAGTAATATTTGTTGTTTGGGCTGCAGACCTGGAGCCGCGCATAAAACTCGCTTGTAAAAATGTTGATACATACCCTGCCGTTCCAAGGCCAATGACAGTAGATGTTAATTGACTTGCTAAATAAGTAGTCGAGACTAGATTTGCTAGATTGGCAGTTGACACTAGATTAACCAGATTAGCTGTAGAAACTAGATTTGCTAGGTTTGCAGTAGACACTAGATTTGATAGATTTGCTGTGGAGACGAGATTTGCTAGATTTGCTGTGGAGACGAGATTTGCTAGATTTGCACTTGATACTAAGTTAGTTAGATTAGCAGTTGACACTAGATTAACCAGATTGGCTGTGGAGACTAGATTGGCTAGATTGGCAGCTGAAACTAGATTTGCTAGATTGGCAGTTGAGACTAGATTGGCTAGATTGGCAGTTGACACTAGATTAAGCAGATTGGTTGTGGAGACTAGATTTGCTAGATTG
>Ga0214167_1000422_pt1 | contig 22142 bp, 20 predicted proteins | sample TroBogypolimnion_45_FD_153006 | JGI IMG/M metagenome (GOLD analysis project Ga0214167, IMG submission 153006) | Freshwater microbial communities from Trout Bog Lake, WI - Practice 18AUG2009 hypolimnion v3 | ecosystem: Environmental > Aquatic > Freshwater > Lake > Hypolimnion/Profundal zone ... | reverse complement strand
CGAAAATAGCGACCTTATTAAGTGCAGTTTCTGCGCTAAAGGTCAAAAACAGGTTAAGAAGCTCATTGCTGGACCCAGTGTCTACATTTGCGATGAGTGCATTGACCTCTGCAATGACATCATTGCTGACGAGTTCGGGGACCGCCCTGAGCTAGTACTTGAAGATCTCCCCACACCTCGCGAGATTTCATCGTTCCTCGATGAGTTCGTCATTGGTCAAGAAGACGCCAAGAAGATCCTTTCTGTTGCGGTCTACAACCACTACAAGCGAATTCAATCTGGACCGCTTCACGATGACGACGTAGAAGTCGCCAAGTCAAACGTTCTTCTTCTTGGACCAACTGGTTGTGGAAAAACGTTCTTGGCACAGACGCTTGCTCGCATGCTCAATGTTCCATTCGCTATTGCAGACGCCACTGCGCTCACTGAAGCTGGATACGTTGGTGAAGACGTCGAAAACATTCTTCTAAAACTTCTTTCTGCTGCGGACTTTGATGTGAAGCGCGCAGAACGTGGAATTATTTACATTGACGAAATCGACAAGATTGCTCGCAAGTCAGAGAACCCATCAATCACTCGAGATGTTTCGGGTGAAGGCGTTCAACAAGCCCTTCTTAAGATTCTTGAAGGAACAGTTGCAAGCGTTCCACCACAAGGTGGCCGCAAGCACCCTCACCAAGAATTCATCACAATCGACACCGCAAACATCTTGTTCATCTGTGGTGGTGCGTTCTCGGGTCTTGAAGAAATCATTGAGCGTCGACTCGGAAAGAAGTCAATGGGCTTCAATGCTCCAGTTGAGGGCAAGAAGGCTGGCGACGTAGAACTGTTCCGTCACGCGCTTCCAGAGGACTTGACGAAGTTCGGGCTTATTCCTGAATTCATTGGTCGTCTGCCAATCGTCGGCGCTGTCCAACAGCTCACAAGAGACATGCTCATCAATGTTCTTACTGAGCCAAAGAACTCACTCGTTAAGCAGTTCACTCAGGTGATGGCGATGGACGACGTAGAGCTCGTTATTGAAAAGCCAGCACTCGAAGCAATTGCTGACCTCGCGGTCGAGCGTGGCACGGGTGCTCGTGGTCTTAGATCAATTCTGGAAAGCGTTCTGCTTGAAGCAATGTATGACGTTCCAGGTCGCAAGGATGTTCTTCGCTGTGTAGTCACCGCAGAATCAGTGCGCGAAAAGACTGCTCCTACATATGAAATGCGAAAGGCGACGCGCACCCGTCGAGCGAGCTAAGTAGTGCAGTTCGAGTCGTACGTTGAGGCTCTGACCTGGCTGGAGTCGCACATTGACTTTGAGCGCGTTGCGCCAAATCGACAAGAACTGCCCACGCTGGCACCAATTTTTGACACGCTGGCCATGCTGGCTGATCCCCAGAATGATTATCCGACGGTTCACATAACTGGTACCAATGGCAAGGGAACGACCACAACGCTCACCAGTGCTCTCCTCGGCGCCACGGGACTTCGCGTGGGGACATTTACCAGTCCTGATCTTCACGCAATTAATGAGCGCATCGCTCTCAATGGCGAACCAATTGACGATGAGACTTTCATCGGACTCTTCAGTCGCTTAAACGATGTGGAGTCGGTGACAGGAATACAGCTCACTCGCTTTGAACTGTTGACAGTTGCGGCGCTGTTGCACTTTTCCGACGAAGGCGTTGACGTTGCCGTCATTGAAGTTGGCATGGGCGGCACGTGGGATTCTACGAATGTGATTAGCAGTGATGTTGCGGTTCTTACCAATGTGGACCTTGATCACACTGCAGTTCTTGGAACAACAATCAGTGCGATTGCCTCAGACAAGGTTGGCATTTTCCGCCCCGAAGGCATTTCAATTGTTGCCACAACTAACGCCGTAGTTGTTGACATAGCGAGCAAGAAAGCTTCAGAACTCGGATCAACACTCTGGACAATTGAAAATGACTTCTCGCTTGAGCGAAATGAACTTGCACTTGGCGGCAGAGCAATCACTCTGCGCACTCCCTATGAGCACTACGAAGAAGTTTTGGTCTCACTTCACGGAATTCACCAAGGAGTGAACGCTGCAACTGCAATTGTCTGTGCCGAGGCGTTCTTGGGTCGTGCGCTTGGTGAAGAAGTAATTCGCGAAACGCTACGAAGTGTGCGTATGCCAGGTCGGATGGAGCTAATTTCTCGCAAACCAATGATCGTTGTTGATGGGGCTCACAATCCAGCCGGAGTACGAGCACTTGTCGCCACTCTCGATGGTGCATTCCATGTGGAGGGAACTCGTCGATGCATTCTTGGAATGCTCACCGGTCGAGAAATAATTGACATGGTGACACCACTTGTTGAGCTCGGCTTCACTGAGTTTCACTGCTGTGCTCCGCACTCTCCGAGAGCGGCGAGCGCACACGATGTGGCCGAAGCTGTCAGAGAAGCTGGGGGAGTAGCCATTGAGCACCCGAGTGTCGCTGCTGCACTGGCTCACGCGAGAGAGCACTCTACTGATGAAGATTTGATTGTTGCTGCCGGAAGTTTGTATCTCGTCGCCGAGGTTCGCGGTGAAGTGATGCACGTCGCTTCAAGACACCTTTCATAAGCCTGTTAGATTTTGTAGATGGATAGAACTCTCATCATTCTGAAACCAGATGCGCTTGAACGTGGACTCGGTGACGAAATCATTGGTCGTATTGAAGCTATTGGTCTAACAATTGCAACTTCTAAGGAAATGACTCTCGACCGTTCCACCGCAGAGTTGCACTACGCCGAGCACGAAGGAAAGCCCTATTACGCACCTCTCGTGGACTTCATCACTCGTGGACCTGTTCTCGTGGCGATTGTGGAAGGTCCGCAAGACACTTGGCAAGCGGTTCGCACCCTTATGGGCGCGACTGACCCTAAAAACGCAGCTCCAGGCACTATTCGCGGTGATTTGGCCACCGAAATGAGTGAGAACCTCATTCATGGCTCAGATTCAGCTGAATCGGCGAAGCGAGAAATTGGAATCTTCTTTCCAGAACTGGCTTAAAAAAGATTTACCGTCCGAGAGGCACTGTCTTGGCCTAGCCTTGTAGGTAGAAGAGGGCGTTATCGGTGCTTTCGTTAAAGGGTTTCTATGGCTGACAAGCGTTTTTCATTCTTAGGCCGTGACATGGCGGTCGATCTTGGTACCGCTAACACGCTCGTGTACGTACGAGGACGCGGCATTGTGCTCAACGAGCCTTCGGTTGTTGCCATCGACGTGAAAGATGGAAAACCTCTCGCGGTAGGGGCCGAAGCCAAGCGCATGGTTGGTCGCACACCGAGCAACATCCAAGCAATCCGTCCTCTCAAAGACGGCGTTATTGCTGACTTTGAAATCTGCGAAAAAATGCTTCGCTATTTCATTCACCAAGTTCACCAACGTCGCTTCGCAAAACCTCGAATGGTTATTTGTGTGCCTTCAGGAATTACCGGTGTTGAACAGCGTGCCGTTATGGAAGCTGCTGAATATGCCGGTGCACGTAAGGCGTACATCATTGAAGAGCCAATGGCTGCAGCAATTGGTGCAGGACTTCCGATTCATGAACCAACTGGAAACATGGTGGTTGACATTGGTGGAGGAACAACTGAAGTCGCTGTTATCTCACTCGGTGGAATTGTTACCTCACAGTCAATTCGCGTAGGTGGAGATGAACTTGACGAAGCACTGGTGTCATTCGTTAAGAAAGAATTCCAGTTAGCTCTTGGTGAGCGCACCGCAGAAGAGATCAAGATTCAACTGGGCTCTGCCTACCCACTCGAACAAGAGCTTCGCGCTGAAATCCGTGGACGAGACCTCGTTACTGGACTGCCAAAGACAGTAATTATTTCAACCGAGCAGATTCGAAAAGCCATTGAAGAACCGGTGCAAGCAATCATTGACGCTGTGAAGGTGACGCTTGACCGCACTCCACCGGAACTTTCTTCTGACCTTATGGAACAGGGAATTGTGCTGACTGGTGGAGGAGCGCTGCTGAATGGCATCGCTGCTCGTCTCGAGATGGAGACGAACATGCCAATCATCATCGCCAATGATCCGCTTAACTGTGTGGCCCTTGGAAGTGGCATGTGCCTTGAAGAACTTGAAACGTTCTCGCGCATGTTGAAGACCAGCCCCTCGCGCTAACCCGTGGCTTACGACCGCAAGCGACGTCGCAACTGGACGTACTCCGTTAGCTTTCTAGTTCTCTTGATTGCTCTCTACATGTCTGGAGGCATTGTCGCGAACTTGCGCAGAGTTGCCAACGTCGTGGTCGCACCGTTTTCCTGGACAGTGAGTGCAGTAGCCAGACCCATTGGCCACCTCTTTGCTGGAGCCGTGAACTATTCAGATGTTGTGGCTCAGAATCAAAAACTGAGATACGAGCTTGGTGTTGCTGAGCAACATGCGAACCAAGCATGGTCACTTGAGCGTCAAGCGCAACAACTCACAACGCAACTGAACGTTCCTTTCATTGGAGCCCTTTCAAGTGTTGCGGCACAAGTGACGTCTCTTTCGCCAACAAACTTTTCTGCGACGATCACAATCTCAAAGGGCCGAAAGCAAGGCGTGCTGGTTGGAATGCCAGTTGTCGCCAACGGTGGGCTAGTGGGGATCGTGATTTCTAGTGGTGCCAACGCGTCAACGGTGCAGCTCATTACTGATGTGAATTCTTCCATCGGAGCAACGTTTGGTAACGGAAGCGCTACGCTCATCATCAGTGGCAACGGACTCAATAATGGTCTCGGAGTGACTTCAGTCCCGCTCAATGACAACGTTGCCCCAGGGACAGTTTTTTCTACTGACGGACTTAATGGGGCGCTCTACCCGCCAGGACTTCCAATCGCCACGGTCACCAAGGCAACGCTGACACCGGGTGCTGCAACATTTGACCTGACCCTAAAGCCAACGGCTGACCTTAGAAATCTGACCTACGTTGACGTTTTGCTGTGGGAGCCTTCTACGTGAGAAGACAGCTGATCCCAGCAGCTATCGCGACACTCTTTGTCCTGGCGATTCAACTGGTTGTTTTCTCAGGATTTAGATTTGCTGATGTTGTGATTATGTTTGTCTGGCTCTGGCCAGTAGCCATGGGTATTGCCGGCTACACAATGTTGTCCTTAATTGTCGGATTAGTTGCTGGAGTATTTTTTGATCTGCACTCAGTTACGCCATTTGGGCTCACCGCAGCCATTGGAATGCTGCTTGGATACGCCACGTCGCGCCTCGGTAGAGAAGGCGTTGGTGACCTTGACTCCGCTGCGTGGTGGGTGGCACCAGTTATTGCTGCGGGTGCTGGTTTCGTGGCTCCTCTCGGCTACACCATTGGAGGGTTTTTTGCTCTCGACTTTCAATTATGGCGAGGGAGCGTTCTTGCAATGATGGTGGTGAACGCGAGCGCATTTTTCATTATGGCTAGACCGGTTGTTCGCGTTGCACGAGCAATAGGGCGTCTCGGTGAGGGAGCTATCAGGTGAAGCGCTCTTGGAGAAGCAAGCCAACGGGGTCACTCTTTTCAAGACTTTGGCGTCCGTGGGAATCAATCAATCCCTTTCGTGGACGTGGTCGTGCCATTAATGAATCAAAGTCAGTCGGAATTAGAGATTTAGTTGCTTCGCCAGATGAAGTACAAGTTCGCCCGGAACGACGCTGGAAGATCATTGGTGGTTTCTTCTTAGTGCTCTTGAGTCTGGTGATTGGTCGACTCTTCATGCTGCAGATTCTTGAACACAGTTCTTCTGTTGCAACAGTGGATGCGAACTCTCTTCGCGTCAGTGCAATTCCAGCGACTCGCGGTGTGATTTACGACCGTAATGGAGCTCCACTGGTGACGAACATCACCACGACAGAAATTCGTCTTTCCAGAGCTCAGGCAGTGCTCTTTCCATCAATCAAGGGCGCGCTCGCGTCTCTCACGGGACTGAGCGTGAGTCAAATCAATGCTGACCTTAACAATGTCCAATACGATCCCTACCAGCCAGCGCCAATTCTTGACAACGCTCCATCAAACGTCGTGGAGTTCATTAAGTTGCACCCCAATGAATTCCCAGGAGTGACTGTCCTTAATGTGTCGATGCGCAATTATCCCAATGGTGGAGACGTCGGTGCGCAAGTTCTTGGTTATGTGGGGCCGATTGGTCAAGTGAGTGCAAGTGAAATCGCGAAGGGGTACCGCACTGACTCATCAATTGGCAAGACTGGCATTGAGTCCTATTACGAGCAGTATCTACGAGGTCGTGATGGAAAGCAGACGCTCAAGGTGGACGCTGGTGGCCAAATTCTTGGAGCAGTGCACACGACACAGCCACAAGTTGGCGATTCAGTCGTGTTGAACATTGATACTGGCCTGCAAAAAGCACTCGATGGATACCTCGCGTCAAACATTTTGAAGGTTCGATCAACCATTGATCCAACGACAGGCAAAAGGCCACCAGCACTAAATGGTGCAGCCATTGTGATGAATCCAAATAATGGTCAAGTACTAGCCATGTCGAGCTACCCATCATTCAACTTGAATTCATTTATTACGGGGCTCTCGACCACGCAGTACAAGGACCTTATTGATACCGGTGCATTCAATAACTACGCAATTCAAGGTCTCTACACCCCAGGTAGTACTTTCAAAATGGTTACTGCAACGGCCATGATGAAAACTGGCATCTTCTCTCCAAATACCTACGTCAATGACACGGGTGCATTCACAGTCCCTGGATGTCTGCAAGGCGCACACGGTTGTGTTTTTCACGACGACGTGAAGACCGGTGCTGGTCGAATTAATTTGGCGGGGGCACTTACTGCCTCATCGGACTACTACTTCTACAACTTGGGCTATCTATTTTGGAGCCAACAAACCAAGTACGGTCAAACCCCTATTCAAGACGTAGCGACGCAGTACGGGCTTAATGACTATTCCAACATTGACCTGCCCAATGAGTCGAGTGGGCGCGTGGACTCACCAACCGTTCGCGTATCGCTTCATAACGCAAACCCAAAAGCCTTTCCCAATACTTCGTGGTACACCGGTGACAACGTGGAAATGGCCTTCGGTCAGGGCACGACTGCTGTAACACCAATTGAGCTCGCCAATGCCTACGCCACATTCGCAAATGGCGGTACTCGCTACGCCCCAGAAGTTGCGGCCGGGATCATTAATGCTCATGGAAAAGTAATTCAACGCTATCTACCTCGTGTGCAGGCTCATATGAATCTGCCATCCTCAGTGAGAAATCCAATTTTGCAAGGACTCGTCGGCGTAGTGAATAATTCACACGGAACGGCAAATGGAACGTTCAAGAGCATTGCAACGTTCAACATGAATAACTTTGTCATCGCTGGAAAAACCGGAACGGCATCAAACGCCCCAGGGCTTTCTCCAAACTCTTGGTTTGTTGGCTTCGGGCCTGTTCCAAATCCGAAGTACGTGGTTGTCTGCGTTGTAGCTGAAGGTGGTTATGGTGCTGAAGCCGCAGCTCCAGTTGTGGCTCAAGCCTTCAATTACCTCGTTGCGCACCCGATTAAACCGGTAACTCTGAAGTCCAACGTTGCGGCGGTGATCAACGCATCGTCTACGACCACGACAACCACAACCATCGCAAAATCAACAACTTCAACGGTTTCACCTAAGAAGCCCGGCTGAGCCCTGGGGTCAGGTAGCCTTGTAGGCGTTGGTCGCAGCAGTGCATACTGCACAGTTGCGCAATAAGAACGCAGCAGTTCCGCAGTGCTCGCACTCTGGAACTGAAAGCATTGAGGACATACCGTGGTACACGCCAGTGCAATTGGAGATTCATCCTTTGGTTTCGTAACCTTGCTCGTCGTGTTTTTTCACGCCTTCTTTACCAATACCAACGCCGTAGGTGCAAAGAGCACTGGCGTTTTTAATCTCAGTAGTGCTGCGCGCTACTTCAACCCCCAGAACTCAAGGAGTGCCCGTCGTGACCGACGAATCCAACAACCAGCCCGAATCATCGTCTAGCCCCCGTATTGGCGATACTCGTCCAGCACCTCAAGTAGGCGACACCAGAAATGCAACGCCTCAGCCCTCGACTCCTCGTGAGCCGGGGCAAGGTGGCAACAAGAACCGTCGTCGTGGCGGAAGAGGGCGTGGTGGACAAGGCGGCCAAGGACAACCTCGCCAGCAGAATCAGCAACCTCGAAACGTTGATGCACCCGTAGAGGCCTCAGCGCCGGAGGGTGCTTCAACTCCTAACGAAGGTCGAAAGGGCAACAATAAGAACCGTCGCCGCGGGGGAGAACGTCGCACCCGAGCTCAGGGTCGCTACCTCATGTGCGTTCACTCAACGAAGGACGCAACTCACATTGCAACCCTCGAAGGCAGATCAATGGTTGAGTACACCGTGGCAAAAGCTGCTGATGAAACAAACCAGATCGACGGAAACATTTACGTCGGCCGCATCCAGAATGTCCTTCCTGGAATGGAACTTGCGTTCGTAGACATCGGAATTCCAAAGAACGCCGTTCTCTACCGTGCCGACATCTCAATTCAAGATGAAGACATCGAGGGCGAAACGAAGCAAGAGAACAAGCGTATTGAAGAGATGATCAAGGGTGGTCAGACCATTGTCTGCCAGGTCACCAAAAATGCGATCGGCGCCAAGGGTGCACGACTGACTCAAGAGGTTTCAATCCCAGGTCGTTTCGCGGTACTAGTTCCGAACTCTTCAACTATTGGAATCTCTAAGCGCCTTCCAGATGGCGAGCGCCGTCGCCTGCGAAAGATTATTGACGGTGTTAAGCCTGAGCGCCACGGCATCATCATTCGTACAGCCGCTGAAGGCGTAAGCGAAGAAGACCTCGCACGCGACGTTGCTTCACTCTCTGAAAAGTGGGGTGCAATTGAAGCCGAAGTTGCTAAGTCAAACACGCCTCGTCTTGTCTACCGTGACCTCGACCTAGCGGTTCGTGTTCTTCGTGAAGAACTGAACGATGACTACCGTGGCGTGATCATTGACGACCGCGAACTCTACGAAAAAGTTCGTGAATACGTACTTGCCGTTAACCCAGAGCTTGCAGACCGCATTGAGTACTACGACCGCAGCACTGAGGAACTTCCATTGTTCGAGCGCTACTTCGTTCACGAGCAACTTCACCGTGCACTTGACCGCAAGGTGTTCTTACCTTCTGGTGGATCACTCATCATTGAGCGCACTGAGGCCTTGACCGTGGTTGACGTAAACACCGGAAAGAACGTAGGAACCACCAATCTCGAAGAGACCGTGTTCAGGAACAACCTTGAAGCTGCTGAAGAAGTGGCTCGTCAGCTTCGCCTTCGTGACATCGGTGGAATCATTGTTATCGACTTCATTGACATGGAAGCCAAGGCGAACCGTGAAGCGGTCGCCTCAGCCCTTCGCCAAGCCCTGTCTCGCGATAAGACCCGAACTCAGGTCTTTGACATCTCTGACCTAGGTCTGGTTGAAATGACCCGTAAACGCGTCAATGAGGGGCTTTTGGAGTCAGTTTCTAACCTCTGCGCCGTTTGTGACGGTCGCGGCTTCGTTGTGGCCACCGGACTCTAGACCTCTAGTAGCCCCCAGAATTATCCGCTAAGATAGGAAACCTTATGTACGCAATTATCCGTGTTGGAACATCTCAAGAACGAGTCACCGAGGGCCAAGTTGTCCGCGTTGATCTACGTCCAGAAGAGGTTGGTTCTTCAATCAAGCTCGTACCCGTATTGCTCGTTGATGGTGACAAGGTCACTGCCGGCGCAGCACTAAGCGGCGTCACCGTTACTGCCAAGATTCTTGGCGAGGAAAAGGGTCCAAAGATTCGCGCCCTGACCTACAAGGCAAAGGCCAACCAGCGTAAGCGTTGGGGCCACCGTCAGCACTATTCGACTGTTGAAATCACCAAGATTTCAGCCAAAGCTTCAGCAACTGCGTAAGGAGTATTTATGTCAAAGACAAAAGGTGGAGGTTCCACAAGGAACGGACGCGATTCCAATGCCCAGCGCCTTGGTGTTAAGAGCTTCGATGGAACGCTCGTAACAACTGGCAGCATCATCATTCGTCAACGCGGAACACAGTTCCACCCAGGACGCAATGTTGGAATGGGCAAGGATCACACATTGTTTGCCCTTGCTCCAGGAAACGTAAAGTTTGGTTTCCGTGGTGGCCGCAAAATTGTGGACATTCTCGTTTAATACTTTCTTTTAAGAACTAAAAAACCCCCGGGCATTTGCCCGGGGGTTTTTTACTACTGAAGTACTACTTAGCTCTCTTTTACTGTCTTCTTGAAAGTAGAACCAATTGAAACCTTTGGAGCCTTTGAAGCCTTCACTTGGATAGCTTCTCCAGTCTGTGGGTTACGGGCTGTACGAGCCTTGCGCTGTACACGCTCGAATGAGAGAAAGCCAGAAAGAACGATTTTTTCGCCCTTTGTAACGTTCTTGACAACCACATCTTCAAAGGCCTTTAGAACCTCTGCCACTGTGCTCTTTGTTGCGCCGCTTTCGGCAACGATTGCATCTACTAACTCGGCCTTGTTCACCGGAGCTCCTAACTCTTGTAAAAAGGTCTGGGAGTGTTCCCATAAACCTCTTAACATCTTTATCGCAAAAACCCTTAAAAATAGGGATTCTGCGCAATATTTGTGAAAGTAGGGGTTCTTTAGGGTTGTGAAACTCCTGGTCAGAGTTTATAAAAAAAGTACCAATAAATTCCCCAAAAACCTGCTTTCTCCTAAGGTGGAACCATGACTTCGATAGATCGCAACAAACTGGCCCAATTAGTCGCTTCCGAGAGGGCGCTCTACGAAAAGCGCCATCCTGGCTCAAAAAAACTCTACGAAGCATCGGACAATCTCTTTGCTCGAGTGCCCATGACATGGATGAATAAGTGGGCTGGAGGGTTTCCTCTATCTTTTGTTTCAGCTCACGGAGTGACAATTACCGATGTGGACGGCAACGAATTCATCGATTTCGCCCTCGGAGACACTGGCGCCATGGCGGGACACTCCCCAGAACCACTAGTTAAGGCCATGGCTAAACGCATTGGCACTGATGGTGGGGTCACCACAATGCTCCCGACTGAAGATGCCCAGTGGGTGGCGGCAGAAATGACGCGCAGATTCGGTCTTCCTAAGTGGTCGTTCACCCTGAGCGCAACCGACGCCAATCGCTGGCTGCTGCGCTTGGTACGCCTTGTAACAAAGCGACCAAAGATTTTGGTGTTCTCGTATTCGTATCACGGCTCAGTCGACGAAACCTTTGTTTCCGTTGACGAACATGGCAACGCTCAGTCTCGTCCGGGAAATGTCGCTTCAGCATTTGATCCAACGTCTACAACTCGCGTTGTTGAATTCAATGATCTGGTGGCACTGGAGCGTGAACTTGCTCACGGAGACGTTGCAGCAGTACTGACCGAGCCGGCGCTCACGAATATCGGCATCGTTCTGCCTGAACCAGGATTCTTAGAAGGTGTTCGCGAACTCTGCACTAAGTACGGATCACTTTTGATCCTTGACGAGACTCACACATTTTCTGCGGGGCCCGGTGGATCAACGAAGCGGTTCAACCTAAAGCCTGACGCCATCACTATTGGAAAATCACTCGGTGGTGGTGTGCCGTGTGGCGCATACGGGCTCAGCGAAGAACTATCTAACCGCGTTCTTAGCGCCGTCGACGAAGGCGTTGACATTATTGACGTCGGTGGTGTTGGAGGAACCCTCGCTGGAAATGCCATGAGTTTTGCTGCGATGCGTGCGGTGCTCGGAGAAGTGCTTACTGACGATGTCTTCGCGCCAATGGAAGATCTCGCCACGTTATTTGCGAGCGGCGTTCAGTCCACAATTGATAACTACGGCCTTCCGTGGTCCATCAGCCAGCTGGGTGCACGCTGTGAGTACCGATTCGCAAATCCTGCTCCAAAGAGTGGTGGGGAATCGTTGAAGTCTTCAGACCCACTGCTTGAGGACTACCTGCATCTCTATGGAATAAATCGTGGCGTTCTTATTACGCCGTTTCACAACATGGCCCTTATGTGTCCTGTAACGACTCGCGCACATGTGCTCTTGCACGATGCAGTCTTCTTAGATGCAGTGCGTGAATTAGTCGAATAAGAGGTCTTCGCTGAGTCTCGTAGGATAGAGGGGTGTCCTCCTTCGTAGATTCCGCTCAACTTCACGCCAAAGCTGGCGACGGTGGGGCCGGCTGCGTCTCGTTTCGCCGTGAAGCGCACGTTTCTAAGGGTGGTCCTGACGGTGGTGACGGTGGAAGAGGTGGCAGCGTCTGGGTAATTGCTGACCACAACCAAGCATCGCTGCTCGGATTTCGTGACCACCCATTTCGCAGAGCCACCGACGGACAGAACGGCACTTCTAAGCGCCAGCATGGATCTAGCGGCAAGGACATAATTGTCACTGTTCCTATTGGAACCATGATCTATTCACAAGATGGTGAACTTCTCGCAGACTTAGATGGTCCGGGTGACAAGTGGCTTGCCGCAGAAGGCGGCCTCGGCGGTGCTGGTAACAACCGTTTCTTGTCAAATAACCGACGTGCTCCGGCATTCGCGGAGCAGGGAGAATTCGGACAAGAGGCGTGGTACAACCTCGAGCTCAAATTGAATGCTGATGTTGCGCTTATTGGATTTCCAAACGTCGGTAAGTCAACACTGATTTCTCGCGTTTCAGCAGCACGTCCAAAGATTGCTGACTACCCTTTCACCACACTCGTTCCAAACCTCGGAGTTGTTCGAGTGGGAACGCGCAGTGGCCGACCAGATGACGCGACTGAATTCGTAATGGCCGACATCCCAGGACTTATTGAAGGCGCCGCTGAAGGACGTGGACTTGGACACGACTTCCTTCGCCACGTAGAACGAGCACGTGTTCTTTGCGTGCTGCTCGACCTTTCTGAACTTGCTCCACTTGGCCCCCAGGAACAGCTCGACATTTTGCTCCGTGAACTAGGTGACTACATGGGAGATCTCTTAGAGCGTCCGCGAGTAGTCGTGGGATCTAAGGGTGATGTTGCTTATAACGAAATTGAAGACACCCTCACAATTTCTTCGGTAACAGGCGAGGGAATTGACAAGCTTGTTTCAGAGCTCGCTGGATTAGTGGTGCAGGTGCGCCACGAAGAAGCCCAGGCTTCAGAGCACGAAGTTGTGATTCACAAACCAGTCTCTGAAGAGATCAAAGTTGAAAAGCTGGCTGACAACTCGTGGGTCATTATTGGCCGTGCCGCTGCTCGTGCCGTTCGCTTCCAAGACTTAACGAACGACGAAGCACTCGCTGAAATTGTTCGACGACTAAAAGACCTTGGTGTTGACCGCATGCTTACTCGTGCCGGTGTTAGAGAAGGCGACATTATCAACATTGGCCAACTATCTTTTGAGTGGTGGCGTGATGCTGGTGGTGCTGGACTTGATCGCGGCGAACATCACCGCACAACTCGTCGTGAGCGACTTGCTCGCCATGGACGACTTGACCTAGGTGACAGCGATGACGACGAATAGTGCAGTTGTAAAAATCGGGACCACGTCGGTTACTGATGCATCTGGGGGAGTGGACTACTCAGTCCTTGTCAGCATCGCTAGCGATGTTGTAAAGCTTCGCTCAGAAGGCTGGAACATCGTTGTTGTAACTTCTGGTGCCATCACTGCCGGATGGGCAGAAGTGGGCAAGGGCTCATCTCGCCCCACTGATGCACAAACACTTCAGGCTGTTTCAGCCGTTGGCCAACCACTGCTGATGCACGCATGGCGCAATGCGTTCGCTGAATTTCATACCGCCGTCGGACAGGTGCTACTTGCCCCACTCGACTTTTCTCATCGCGGTCAGTATCTGCATGCTCGTGGCACCCTAGAGTCGCTTGGCTCGCTTGGTGTGGTGGCGATTGTTAATGAAAACGACGCAGTTGCTGACGAAGAAATTCGCTTTGGTGACAATGACCGGCTCGCCGCACTTGTAGCAAACCTCATTGGTGCAACTCATCTCGTGCTTCTTACCGATACTGACGGCCTACTCACCGCAGACCCACGACTCGATCCGAGCGCCACATTGATTGAAGAAGTAAATGCCATCGATGCTGATCTCATGAACCTCGCCGGTGCCAGCCACTCAGCTGTAGGTAGCGGGGGAATGTCTTCGAAGCTGGCGGCGGCACGTATGGCCACATGGTCTGGCATCACCACCGTCATCGCCCCGGCTCGTAGCGAGCACCCCCTCTCGCAAGCATTAAGCGCGAGACCAGGTTTTGGAACTACGTTTCACCCGCGTGCTGGACGTCTGTCGGCGCGTAAATCTTGGATTGCGTTTGCAGTTGCGAGCAATGGCTCAGTCACTATTAATGAAGGCGCGGAGAAGGCGCTCGTTAATGATGGAAGAAGTTTGCTGCGGGTAGGTGTAACCAATCATGAGGGCAGCTTCGTGGATGGTGACGCCGTAGAAATTAAGAGTTCAAAGGGCGAGGTCATCGCCAAGGGGCTTATCCGTGTCTCCTCAGAAGGCTTTAATGATGGCGATGACGTGCTAATTCACCGTGATGATCTAGTCCTACTTCGCCAGGGCTAGTCGCTCAACTACATTGAACTAACTACATTTTTAATTAAAAGGATTTCATGAGTACTCTTGACCCCCGCGAAGAACTAGCTCAACGACTCGGTCTCACCAGCGTTCCACCACCTCGTTTCGAATCGCCACAAGATGTCAATGAGCGCCTTGCTGCGAATGACTACTTGAGCAATGAGGCAATCGCTTCTGTTGCATTCTTGGCAGACCGCCTCGCCAAGCCAGTCTTGGTTGAAGGTCCCGCCGGAACAGGAAAGACTGCCCTTGCTCAAGCAGTGGCGAAGTCAATCGGCGCGCGTCTTATTCGCCTCCAGTGCTACGAAGGGCTTGACGAATCAAAAGCTCTCTACGAGTGGAACTACCGAAAGCAACTTCTTCGCATTCAAGCTGGGCGCCCAGAAGGTTCTGGCGCTGAAGACTGGAAGCACCTCGAAGAAGACATCTTCGCTGAAGAGTTCTTGTTGACTCGACCACTGCTTGAAGCTATTTCTGCAGAAGACCCAGTTGTTTTGTTGATTGACGAAATTGACCGCGTTGAGCTCGAAACCGAAGCCCTACTTCTTGAAATTCTTTCTGAATACCAAGTTTCAATTCCAGAACTCGGCACCGTTAAGGCGAAGCAAATCCCGATGGTGTTCTTGACTTCAAACAACACCCGCGAGCTCTCCGAAGCCCTTAAGCGTCGTTGTCTTTACTTATACGTTGGATACCCAGAGCTTGAGCGCGAGCGCGACATCATTCTTTCTCGCGTGCCTGGCATCACGGAGACTCTCGCAACACAGATTGCACAAGTGGTCCGTAGTTTGCGATCAATGGATCTCAAGAAGGCTCCTTCTGTGTCTGAGACTCTGGACTGGGCTCGCACGTTGGTAGTCCTAGGACGCAAGGAAATTGGTGACAAGGACGCGGCTGAAACATTGACCATTCTCCTTAAGTACCAGTCAGACATTGAGCGAGCAACCAAAGAACTCCTCGGTCGCTCGAAGCCTGTTGCTTGATCTCCTCGGCGACTTCATCGCCGAACTGCGTGCCGCTGGGATTCCAGTGTCAATGAGTGAACACGTTGACGCTGCACGCGCACTCGAAGTCATCAACATGGGTGATCGTCAAGAGATGAAAAGTTCTCTCGGAGCCACGCTGGTAAAAGATGGCGATCACTTTCCAGTTTTTAATACTGCCTTTGATGTTTTCTTCTCAACGCGCTCATGGCAAAATGCCGAGGATGTTCTAAACGGCAGCGCTGATGAAGAATCAGCGGAAGCCGAAGGGCAAAAAGGTGGTGCTGGTAACAAGGGTCAAGGGGGACAGCAGGGTCAAGGTGGTGGTGGACAGCCATCAATGACCGCCCAAGAACTGTCAGACCTCCTTCTAAAGGCTCTTACCGATAATGATGCTGAAGCAATGCGCCTTGCTGCCAATGAAGCGGTATCACGCTACGCCGGTATGGAGCCAGGTCGCCCAGTTGGTGGAACCTATTACCTGTACCGCACCCTTCGAAGTTTGGAACTTGAAGACTTGGAGCAAAAGATTGCCAAGGGCGCTCAAGAAAAATCTGGAATGGAAGATGAACTTGGACAGCGCCTCTCACAAGATGAAGCCAAGGCTCGTATAGAGGCATTGAAGATTGCGATTGAAAAGGTCATTCGCGAGCGACTCGTTGACGACCGCGGAGCTGAAGCCTTAGCGAAGTCTGTGCGTAAACCTCTGCCTGAAGACCTTGACGTCATGCACGCCAACCGTGAGGAAATGGCTCAACTCGAGCATGCACTAAAGCCACTCAGTCGCAAACTTGCCGTACGACTCGCACGCCGCCGCAAGCGTCGTCGCAGGGGACCAGTTGACCTTCGCTCGACGGTTCGCCGTAGTCTTTCGACAGGTGGAATTCCAATTGACCTTCGTTTCAAGCCACCACGTCCAGCTAAGCCAGAGATCATTGTCATCGCTGACATCTCTGGATCGGTTGCTTCTTTCGCACGCTTTACCCTTCACCTTGTGCACGCCATTAGCTCTCAGTTCTCAAAGGTTCGCAGTTTCGTTTTTGTTGACGGACTCGATGAAGTGAGTCGACTCTTTGAAGGCGTTGATGATCCTTCAGAAGCAGTAGACCGCATTAACGCCGAAGCTGACGTCATTGCCTTTGATGGCCACTCGGACTACGGTCGTGCATTCCTAAGTTTTCATGACAAGTTCGCTAAGGACATCACAAAGCGCTCAACAATTCTGATCCTCGGTGATGCAAGAAACAACTATCACCAGTCGCACTCAGAAATTATTGCTGACCTCCGCTACCGCGCCAAGGCCGTGTACTGGCTTAATCCAGAACCAAAGAGCTACTGGAACTCAGGAGACTCAATTATCAGCCAGTATGCGCCGTACTGCGACAAAGTTATTGAATGTCGAACACTTCGCCAACTCGAAGCGTTCGTGGGTGACCTCGCGTGAGCGAAGACGCGTTGCTTCCACCAGATGGATTTCGCCAACGAGGCCCGAAACCATCTGGCACCAGACTTCTTCTTATCCGCCACGGTGAAAGTGGCGCGAACGCCCTAGGTCTTGCGGGTGGACCACTCGGAGATGGTGGGCTCACGGATCTCGGCAAAGCGCAAGCACATGCGCTCAAGGATCGTTTACTCATGAGCAAAGAGCTCAGCACTGCCGGTGCTTTTTATAGCTCAACGCTGCCCAGGGCAATCGAAACAGCACAGATAATTTCGAGTGCGCTTCCTGAAACTTTGCAACACATCCAGCAAGAAAATCTTTGTGAGCTCAGTGTGGGCGAAGGCGACGGCCTTACATGGGCGCAGTTCACAGAAAAATACGGAACCGTTGACTGGGATAAAGACCCGCACGCACTCTGTGCTCCAGGCGGTGAATCATTGATGAGTTTCTTCAACCGTGCCAAGAGTGCAATTGAAGAACTTGTTGAGCGCCACCCCGGTGAGCTGGTTGTTGTTGTTTGCCACGGTGGTTTTATTGAGCAAGCGTTGAAGATTTGCTACGGCAAAGATGGATCTGAACGACTTCGTCCCAGGACCGAGAACTGCTCAATGACGGAAATCGAATTTCGTGATGGCTGGAAGCGACTGCTTCGCTACAACGATCTTGCGCCCTTAGCGCGCTGAGTAGCCCTGCAAGAATTCAGCAACATGGAATGCCATGTCGAGAGACTGAGTGGCATTGAGGCGCGGGTCACAAATCGACGTGTAGTTCTCATCGAGGTGTTGTTCTTCTAGTCGAGACCCACCTCCAAGGCACTCAGTGACGTTGTCGCCAGTGAGCTCGATGTGAAGTCCACCAGGCCACGTGTCGAGTGACTGTAAGAGTGAGAAGAACTGTGAAGTCTCCGACAATATGTCATCGAAGTGACGTGTCTTTTGTCCACCAGATGCCTTGAAGGTGTTTCCGTGCATCGGGTCACAGGTCCAAAGAACGTTGCGGCCGTCACTGCGCATAGCGTCAACGAGCTCAGGCAACTTCTTTGCGATGTTTTCATGTCCCATACGAGAAATGAGCGTCAGTCTTCCCGGGACGTTCTCAGGGTTAAGAACATCGGCGAGGCGACGAAGGTCATCAACAGACATGTTGGTGCCGACCTTGAGTCCAAGTGGGTTAGAAACACCGCGCAGGAACTCCACGTGTGCTCCGTCGAGTTGAGCAGTGCGGTAGCCAATCCAGAGCATGTGTGCCGAGCAGTCGTACCAGTCCCCAGTGAGCGAATCTTGTCGGGTGAGTGCTTGCTCGTAAGGGAGAATCAGTGCTTCGTGGCTTGTGTAGAAGTCAACACCTTGAAGTGCCGGGTCATCGAGCATGTCAATGCCACATGCCTTCATGAACTTAAGTGAGCGCTCGATCTCGTCAGCAATGATTGAGTAGCGCTTTCCTTCAAGTGAATTTTCTACAAATTCTTGATTCCACGCGTGAACGCGAGAAAGTGCTGCGAATCCACCAGTAGTGAATGCGCGAAGAAGGTTGAGAGTCGCAGTGCTCTGGTTGTAGGCAGCGAGTAGTCGTTCAGGATTCGGGGTGCGAGCTTCTTTGGTGAATTCTTCGCCGTTAACTATGTGTCCTCTAAAAGCAGGGAGTTCAACACCGTTGATTGTTTCGAAGTTTTCAGAACGTGGCTTGGCAAACTGGCCAGCAATTCTTCCAACCTTCACCACTGGGACGCCTGCTGCATAGGTAAGGGCCACAGCCATTTGGAGAATGACTTTCAGTTTGTCCCTAATCGCGTCTGCTGATCCTTCGTGGAAGGACTCCGCGCAGTCGCCAGCTTGGAGCAAGAAGGCTTTGCCAGCAGCGACTTGTCCTAGGTGTTCTTGGAGGCGACGCGCTTCACCAGCAAAGACGAGTGGCGGCTTTTTCGCGAGTTCTACTTCAACACGTGCGAGGTGAGCTTCATCAGGCCAAATAGGACTCTGGGCTGCGGTGTGACCGCGCCATGAGCTTGATGTCCAAGGCTTTTTTGCTTCTACCATCTAACAAGCGTAGGGCCTAGGGGGTCTCTAAGGCAATCGCGCTCTAGGCTCATGGCATGAAAGCAGATCGCATTGGACTCTTCGGTGGAACCTTTGATCCACCGCACTTTGGCCACGTTGCTGCATTAAAAGCCGCCATTGCGACAAATCTGTTTGATTACATTGAGGTAACAGTTGCTGGTGACCCCTATCAAAAGAGCTCTTCAGTGCAACTACATTCTGCAGATGTTCGCCTCAAGATGGCCCATGCTGCCTTTGATGGCATTGAAGGTGTTCGTGTTTCAGACCGTGAAATCAAACGCGATGGTCCCTCGTACACAATCCATACCGTTCGTGAATTGCTTAATGAAGCCGAGCAGGTAGACCTTCTCATTGGCGCAGATCTTTCTTCGCAACTCGATTCGTGGCACGAATCAGAGCAACTTCGTTCACTAGTGAAAGTCGGAGTCATTCCAAGACCTGGGGGAGAGCAAGAATTGCCACTCGGGTGGAACGCATATTTAGTTCCGATGGACCCGGTTGACTTGTCGAGCACGTACATTCGTGAAGCTGCAAATCTCAATGAAAATCTTCAGGAATTGGTCCCTGACCCGGTAATTCCCATTTTCGAAGGCCGCTAGTTGTAGTCTGTACACAGATGGCCGTACGCAACTATGACCTATCCGGACACAGGTCACCAAGACTGTCCGTTCTGGAATCGGCGCCCCTAAGGCGCCAAGATGTCCGACGCTCTAAGCAGCGCTACCTGATTGCTGGTCTCGCATCTGTTTCGCTTCCATTCATGGCTGCGGTTGTTGTGCTCGGGGTGGCCCACTGAGCCAGGCCTTATTCAGCGGCGAGGAATCTCGCGGCCCACACACAGAATTCGTCGCCAAACTCATTGATGCAGCCCAGCGCGGCGCTGATGAAAAACTGAGCCTTGATACTGCGGCACTCGATCTTCGCGACCTCGTCGACTCGTTCGATGCTCTGGTTGTGGCAGTTGGCAGAAATGATCGCCAGGTCCGCTCCATTGCAGAAGAGATTGAACGTCTTATTGAAGTTGAACTTGACATTAAGCCGCTACGCGAAGAGGGTTGGACTTCAGGTCAGTGGGTGGCACTTGACTACGGAGACGTCATCGTTCACGTTTTTGATGAAGAGTCTCGTGACTACTACGACTTAGAGCACCTCTGGAACGCTGCGCCGACAAAGCACACCGAACACACTCGTTAATTAATGAGTTGTGAGTACTGGTAGCCGTAGACATGCGGAACTGTTTTTCCGGTCAACAGCATTGCGTCCTGGGTAACACCTTCAATTGCAAAAACCACACCACTGCGCGCACCAGCGGCTTGAGCGGTGAGAACAACTTGGCCAACGGCCACAGGATTTTCGAGCAAATTGAATGCCGAGATTGACGCTGCGAGGTTTACTCGGGCTACGCCATTGAGCACGGATACCTGAAGAATCTGAAGCCCACTTGGAATGTCGGTCCGCAAATGAGCTGCACTTTCTTTTGCGGAGAGTCGAAGCAGGAGTTGATTGAGTGCATCAACAACCTGTACCGGTGAAGTAACAACTCTGGGCGAAATAACAAGTCGTCCCGCGCGCACTAAGTACACAGGAGTGCGAGTGAATTGCACGGAAGTATTTGTTCCTGGGATGTTTTTGTCGAGAAGGCCGAAGGGGACCTTTTCTTTTGCAACAGTTACTGGTCCCTTGGACTGTGGAATGAGTGAGCAGCTACTTAGAAGCACGGCGCCGAGAAAAAGTCCAATCACTACGCGGAGTTTTCTCATGCGTACTCCTCAGCGCTAATTGGGATTGAAATTTGCATTCGTGCGCCACCTTCTGGACTTTCAAGTGCAGCGATTGAACCATCGAAAGCAAGAATGTGTTCTTTCACGAGTGCGAGTCCGAGTCCTGTTCCACGGACCGAGCTTCTGTCGTGGGCCATGCGACCTCTAAAGAATCTTTCAAATACCTGAGTGCGTTCTTCTGCTCCGATTCCTGAACCAGCGTCATCAACATTCACAATGAAGTTTTTTGCAGTGCACTCGACACGAATGGCAACAACACCACTGGCGTAGCGTGTCGCGTTATCAAGAAGGTTTGCGATTACGCGCTCAAAACGACGACGATCAACAATGATGTGTGGATTCTTCACACTTACGCCAAGCTCAATTGGTGGAACATCAATCCCTAGTCGTCTTGAGGCTGACCTGGCTGATTGATTAACGAGCTCCACCGCAGCGACGGTTTCGCTGACGTGTGGCGTTGCCCCCGCATCATTCCTGGCCATTTCAAGAAGGTCTTCTACTAATGCTTGAAAGATTGCCAAGTCTGCGCTTAGAAGGTCCAGGCTTTCTTGACCCGCTGGAGATAGTTCTGCACGGTGTTGTTGAAGGATCGCAGCCGTTGTGACAACTGTTGTGAGAGGGGACCTGAGTTCGTGCGATACGTCACTAGCGAAGCGAGCGTCTCGCTCTAAACGTTCTACGAGTTGGCTCACCATTTCATTGAATGAGTCGGAAAGCTGTTGCACTTCACGGTCTGCGTTGCTTACGCTTAGCCGTGTGCTGAGCTCACCTTCAGCGATAAGCGCCGCAGCTTCTGAAACTTCTTGCAGCGGTCTGACCGCACGTCTGGTGGCCCAAAGTCCGCCAACAATTCCAATGCCTGTAATTGCCAGTGCTCCTAATGCAAGAAGCTCCAGCAAAGTTCTAAGGGTGTTGGAGAGCGAAGATAGCCCAAAGACTTCAAAGTACTGAGAGTGCACAGATGGAATTGGAATTGCCACAATGTAGATGTCTTGATCTCCAAAACGAACAGTTTGTTCGGTGACTATTCCCTTATCGGCAGCAGCAATTGCTGATGCACTGATCTCAGGAGGTTGTGCGCCAGAACTTTCCGACAACCACTGACCCTGTGTTCGAACAAGTACTTGGGTGTTGGTGGCTTTCTCAATTGAATTAAGTGTTGAGGTGAGTTCAGAGGGATTTGTAGCGAGAGTGTTTCGAACCAGAGTGGCATTCTCGTAACTCTGCTTTAGATCAGTACTTTGTTGATTGTTAATCAAAATGTTAAGAACACCGAAGTAGGTGAGTGATGCAAAGAGCGAACTAAGAACGAACGATCCGAGTCCGAACGTAACTAGGAGTCGAGTACGCAGA
>Ga0214167_1000421_pt1 | contig 22167 bp, 23 predicted proteins | sample TroBogypolimnion_45_FD_153006 | JGI IMG/M metagenome (GOLD analysis project Ga0214167, IMG submission 153006) | Freshwater microbial communities from Trout Bog Lake, WI - Practice 18AUG2009 hypolimnion v3 | ecosystem: Environmental > Aquatic > Freshwater > Lake > Hypolimnion/Profundal zone ... | reverse complement strand
GGTATAAAGATTGGCTAATTTATAAATTTGGGCGCACCAAGAGGTCAATCATGTCTAGAGTATGTCAAGTAACTGGTAAAAAACCCGTTACAGGTAATAACGTATCACACGCAAACAACAGAACTAAAAGACGTTTCCTTCCTAATCTGCAACATCACAGATTTTGGGTAGAAAGCGAAAACCGTTGGGTGCGTCTTCGAATTTCTACAAAAGCAATGCGTATCATTGATAAAAATGGCATAGACGCTGTTTTAGCAGATTTACGCAAAAACGGCACCAAGGTTTAAGGAGATAAACAATGCGCGATAAAATTAAATTAATTTCTACCGAAGGCACTGGTCATTTCTACACTACGACCAAAAACAAGCGCACCATGCCAGAGAAAATGGAGATCAAAAAATTTGATCCTGTTGTTCGTAAGCATGTTATCTACAAAGAAGCTAAAATCAAGTAAGCTCTGATCAAACCAGCATCTTTTAAGATACTAAAGTCAACTACAGCTAATAAATACTGTAGTTGGCAGCTTGATCTAAGCTCCCACCTTTAAAAGTTGAGTCTTAACTAAAAACAGTTAAAGCTTATACTACCACCCCTTTCTTCTTACCACCGATATGCTTGGACTTTAAATCAGGCATGGTGAAAGTGCAGCATGTTTTTCTTTGCTTATAAGCTTCCTGACAATCGACACTAAAGCGCTGCATAGTCTCATCCAATCTCAACGCTGTTAACTGCCCTCCCCACAAACAACCGGTATCAATACCATAACAATTTGGACCCTCATAGTAACCTAAGCTTGACCAATGACCGAAGATAATACGCATATCTGCATTTTTACGCCTAGGCGCATCAAACCAGGGAAATAAGTTTTCAGGCTGAGAGCCTAAAGGACCGCTATTTACAAAATCGAGACGCCCCTGTGCATCACAATAACGCATACGAGTAAAACAATTAATAATAAAGCGTAGCCTAGAAACGCCTTGCAAATTTGGCGACCAAATATTCGGCTTATTACCATACATTTGCTTTAAAAAGACCTCATAGTCTTTGTCTCTGAGAGTTTGTTCAGCTATGATAGCCATCTTTTTAGCTTTCTTAAAATCCCATTGCGGAGGTAATCCCGCATGTAGCAAGCAGAATTCATCGTTATAATGCAATAAAGGCCGGTGTCTTAACCAATAAATGAGTTCATCTCTATCAGGTGCATCAAGTACCCGTGTAAGACAATCCTTTTTATTGGCGACCTTTGGCAAACACGATGCTGCCAATAAATGCATATCATGATTACCCAGCACAGTAACAGCGGCACTCCCTAAGGATTTAACAAAGCGCAGGGTTTCTAAAGATTTTGGCCCACGATTAACTAAATCACCGGCAAACCAAAGCTGATCAGAATTTTCATTAAAAGAGATAACATCAAGCAGCCTTAATAAATCATCAAAGCAACCTTGGATGTCTCCTATGGCGTAAATAGACATTTAACTAATGTAAGGTTCTTGGAATAGATAAGGTAAATTTAGGAATTTGAGCATTAAAACTCTCACCCTCATCAGAACACATGGCATATTGACCCTGCATAGTTCCAACTGAGGTTTCAAGTATTGCACCGCTGGTATAACGAAACATTTCACCCGGCTTAAGATAAGGTTGCTCGCCAATAACACCATCGCCTCTAACTTCCTGAATCTTGCCATTTGAATCGGTGATTAACCAATGTCGATTTAATAGCTTAGCAGGAACTGATCCTTCATTAGTAATGGTAATGGTATAAGCGAATACATACTTACCTTTTTCAGGAGCTGATTGCTCAGCAATAAAATAAGGCGTAGATTCAACTATTATTTTGTTTTTTTCGGTCATTGATAGATCATATAGTTATATCTTCTTAATGAAATCATTGTAACTTATCATTAAAGCCAAGTAACTATTTCATATTAATAAACAGTAGATGAAAAAAACATTCTTCTGCTCACCTAATTAGGACACAACATTGTATATTCACATCATAGGTATTTGCGGAACATTTATGGGCGGACTGGCCGTCATTGCAAGACAAATGGGCCATCAAGTTAGTGGCTCTGACCAAAATGTTTATCCTCCTATGAGTACGCAATTACAGGAGCAAGGCATAGAACTGATGAATGGCTATCAGCCTGAGAACCTAGACGGTGAACCAGACCTAGTCATCATAGGTAACGCGCTATCGCGTGGAAACCCTGAAGTTGAAGCCGTATTAAACCGAGGGCTCAATTATGTATCAGGTCCTCAGTGGTTAGCCGAGCATGTGCTCCATGATAAATGGGTACTAGGTGTTGCAGGAACCCATGGCAAAACCACTACATCGAGCATGCTAAGCTGGATACTGGAACATCAAGGCTATAACCCTGGCTTTTTAATCGGAGGCATACCCTTAAACTTTGGCATTTCAGCACGCTTAGGCGGCGGGCCTGAAAACAAATCAGGCTTCTTTGTGATTGAGGCAGATGAATATGATTCAGCGTTTTTTGATAAACGCTCCAAGTTTGTTCACTATAGACCTCGCACAGCGATACTCAATAACCTAGAATTTGATCATGCTGATATATTTCCTGATCTGGATGCCATTAAGCGACAATTCCATCATCTGGTTAGAACTATACCTGGCGAAGGTCTTATTATCTGCCCAGAGCATGATAACAATCTAAAAGACACCCTCAGTATGGGCTGCTGGACGCCTGTTGCTAATACCTCCATTAATGGTGACGCACTTTGGAATGCCCACTTAATAAAAGCGGACGGCAGTCGCTACTCTGTGCTATTTGAAAACCTTGAACAAGGCATCATAGACTGGTCATTAACCGGCGAACATAATGTTTATAACGCCTTATCTGCCATTGTTGCTGCCAGCCATATAGGCATACTACCTAAAGATGCCATAACCGCACTATGCCAATTCAGAAATGTTAAACGACGTATGGAAGTCATCGCCACCATTAATAACGTAACCCTCTACGATGATTTTGCACATCATCCAACCGCCATTGCAACCACCCTAGATGGCTTGCGCAAACAAGTGGGGCAAGAACGCATTATCGTCATTGTAGAACCCCGCTCTAATACCATGCGCCTTGGCATCCATACTAAAACACTCGCTGAATCGCTAGACTTAGCGGATATCGCCATCATTTATCAACCACAAAACTTAGGCTGGGATTTAAGTGCCGTACAAAAATACGCCGACAACATAACGATCTATTCATCACTAGATGACATCATTGCTAAACTCAAAGAAGAAGCGGAGCTTGGTGGACATTTTGTATTAATGAGCAATGGTAGCTTTGGTGGCATCTATGAACGCTTACAAACTGAGTTGAGCTTAGCGAAGGAAAAACCTAAAGAAACTTAAGGATTTATCATCCTCTTTACCAGCAAAGGCTAGATATAAAATAGAAGTTATGTAAAATTCATAACTGATGTTACGTAACCTTTCAGGGTTTAAAAAAACAAATAATGAGGTCGCTATCGCGACGATTTTTGTATCGGGTTTTCGCACCCGAAGGCGAGATACTTTCTTTTGCGCCGCCAAAAGAAAGTATCCAAAGAAAAGGCGGCTCGATTACCGCTTCTTCCTGCGCTCCTCGGTTTTGTCGGGGGTCGGTAGAGAGGGCGTCCTGCCCGCCTACCGACGCGCGGCATCCATGCCGCACCCCTTCGGGCTAATCCCAACAAAACCTGCGGTGCTCAGCGCGGCAAACGAGACTAAAGCGACGTTACTGCGTAACGTCAGATTCATAACACTTAACGCTACCATTTAGAGTACCCATGACTAAAGAAATTATTTTAACCGGCATTACCACTACCGGCACTCCTCATTTAGGTAATTATGTAGGCGCTATTAAGCCTGCCATTGCCGCCAGTAAAAATGCCAATGTCACGCCCTTTTATTTTCTCGCTGACTACCATGCCTTAATTAAATGCCAAGAGCCAGAAAGAGTCAGGCGCTCTAGCTTAGAAATCGCCGCAACTTGGTTAGCTTTAGGGCTAGATACCTCAAATGCCGTGTTCTATCGTCAGTCAGATGTTCCAGAAATCATGGAACTCATGTGGATGTTGACCTGCGTAGCCTCTAAAGGCTTAATGAATAGAGCACATGCTTATAAAGCTGCAACCGCAGAGAACGAGCAGAGCGGCGAAAATGATCTCGACAAAGGCGTTAATATGGGCTTATTTGCTTATCCCATACTAATGGCCGCAGACATACTCATGTTTAATGCCCATAAAGTCCCTGTCGGAAAAGATCAAATACAGCACATTGAAATGGCCAGAGATATTGCCGGACGATTTAACCATATTTATGGTGAACATTTTGTCTTACCCGAAGCCGTTATCGATGAGCATGGCGCAACACTATCGGGTATGGATGGTCGTAAAATGAGCAAAAGCTACAACAACACCATTCCATTGTTTGAACCTGAAAAGAAATTAAAGAAACTTATAAACAAAATTCAAACAAACTCTTTAGAGCCAGGCCAAGCTAAAGATCCAGACACCTGTACCTTATTCAGCATCTATAGAGCATTTGCCAGTACCGATGAAGTCTTGGACATTCGTCAGCGCTATGCTGAAGGTATTGCTTGGGGCGAGATGAAAAGCGTGCTATTCGAACACATCAACGAGCACATTACGCCAGCCAGAGAACGTTATGAAGCGCTACTTCAAGCACCCGAGCATATAGAAGAACAACTACAAGAAGGCGCACTAAAAGCAAGAGCCGTTAGCCAACCCTTTATGAAAGAATTACGTAAAGCCGTAGGTATTTCTAGAATTTCATTATAATTACAATCGGTTCAGAGTGACGGGATTAACCCTGTCACTCCAACCACACCAGCCTCCCTACTGCTGCAACTAAACTTACTAAAACTAATCATGGGGCACCAAAAACCTAGCGATCAGTTATCTTTGGCCCTTCCTGTCACACACCCATTTAAATCTAATTTCATTGATACTGCCTGGCACTATTTCTTCAGTTCCTGAATTATAAATACTAACATCAGCACTAACACTACTTATAAGGCTACCTAAACCCATATGGCCTGAATAACTTTTAGTACTATATGTTTGATAGGTTTTTTCTTCACAATCATACTCATAATGAACTTTGTCTGAAAAATACTTCATACCATTAATAGAGCTCTGAATTATTTTGTAATCAGTCAACGCCCACACGTTTACTTTATATCCAAAAATGAAGGCCAATACTTTATTACCCTCATTTTCTATAGATTGAAAATCCATATAATAATCCCCATCCTCATTACTGCCAACCTTAGTCCATTCAGCAAAGACATTAGTCGAGATCAGTAATAACAATATTAGTATTAATTTTTTCATTGTTTACCACACGCTATTTTAAATAATGTTTCTTTTATGGTTTTGGGTACTATTGGTATGGATTCTGTTTTTATGTTGTTTTGTGAAAAAATAAGTTTCCCTGCCCCCATATTTTCTGAATATAAGGAATGCTCAATTTCCCTTGCAGTGGCCTTTTCACAATCGTATTCACCGTCTTTTTTTGCCGACAAGAAAACTTTATTACCTATTGTAAAAGCCGTCTTGTGATCATATAAACTCCACATCTGCACTTTATTTTCTTCTTTTAAAATAGATTGTCTATCAACATAAACCGTTATATTTTTAGCATCATGACCATCATCAAGCTTAACCCATTCAGCTAATACATTCGTTGAGATTAGTAATAACAGTAGTAGTGTTAGTTTTTTCATATCTTGTTTCCGAATATCTTTTCAAATAATAGTGATCTGATTGATTGTGAATCTAGTTGATGGGCGATTAATAGCATAGATTGATATCTCTGTGGTCGCTAAGAACCTACCGTTTTGTGAATAACTGAGCGTGCCAAGCTTGGATGACTTTATTGTGACATCTTGTAGTAATTCTTTGGCCATTTTCAGTAACTTCGAGTCAATAATTAGGAGTTACTGCAATAAATACAAGCTATTACTGTATTTTGTAGTATTTCATTGGACAATAAAAAACCCGCAATGCCTTTCAGCATGCGGGTTAGTGTGTTTCTTTGCACTTCTCGAAACCTATGTTTGGTACCGAGAGCCGGAATCGAACCGGCACTGAGTCACCCCAACCGGATTTTGAATCCGGCGCGTCTACCAGTTCCGCCATCCCGGCAAAGAACGGACATTATAAGGACAGTCTTTAATAAAAGCTAGCTTATTTTTAAGGTGTATTCATGGGCTTAAACTGATAATATCCCCGACTATGAAAAAAAGTGACTTTACCTACCTACTTCCTGATTCCTTAATTGCACAAAAACCTTTAGCAGAGCGTGATGCAAGTCGCCTTTTGTGTATGGATAAAAGCTCAGGACACATAACAGATCGCCAATTTACCGACTTTATTAACTTAATTAATGAGAATGATTTATTAGTTTTTAATGACACTAAGGTGATTCCCGCTAGGCTCTACGGAAAAAAACAAAGCGGCGGTAAAATTGAAATATTAATTGAACGCATACTAGACGATCATCATGCGCTTGCTCATGTTAAAGCCAGTAAGTCGCCCAAAGCAGGTGCTCTAATCGAGCTGGATCAAGGCTACAGCTGTACTGTACAAGGGCGAGCAGATGATTTATTTATCTTAGAGTTTGCAGATATAACCTTAATGAAGCTTTTAGATTTAATTGGTCACATTCCATTACCGCCTTATATTACCCGCGCTGATAATGTTTCCGATTTAACTCGCTATCAAACGGTGTTTGCTAAAGAAGCGGGGGCTGTAGCTGCGCCCACTGCAGGCTTACATTTCAATGATGCGTTAATGGCTAAAATTAAAGCACTCAATATACAAACAGCTTTCGTCACCTTACATGTCGGTAGCGGCACTTTTCAACCGGTACGTGCAGAAAACTTGGTCGACCATGTCATGCATAAAGAATATTTTGCTGTACCGCAATCCACAGTCGATGCCGTACAACTCACTAGAGAGCAAGGTGGGCGAGTGATTGCCATTGGCACTACAGCGGTAAGAGCATTAGAATCAGGCTCTACAGGAGGTCGATTAACGGCAGGCTTTGGTGATACTGATTTATTTATTACACCTGGCTACACTTTTAAATCTGTTGACGCTTTATTAACTAACTTTCACTTACCTGAATCAACCTTGCTGATGTTGATTTCTGCCTTTGCAGGTTACGATGAAATTAGAATTGCTTATCAACACGCCATAAAGGAATCTTACCGATTTTTCAGTTATGGCGATGCGATGTTTTTGAGTTAATAGACACTGAGCAATCAACTTACCAAAGACTGTACCCTAAGCCTTTGGTGGCACATAACCCTCAGGCATTTCATTATTACCTTCAAATAAAAATTTGGTACGTTCATTGGCTAGAAAATCTCTAGCCTTAGGATCAAAGCTGGCCAATTTATTTTCATTGATTAGCATGGTTTGTTTACTTAACCATTCTTTCCAAGCTTGCTTGGAAATATTTTCAAAAATTTCTAAACCTTTAGCTCCCGGAAAAGGCACATCATCAAGACCTTCTGTTTCTATACCTAATTTTACGCAATTAACCATTCTTGCCATTGTTATTATCTCCGTGTATGTTGCTGCAATAGTTGTTTAATAGGCGCTGGCAAACCCAACGCATCATTCTGTTCAAGGTTATACCAGAGCGATTGATTTGCTTCCATCACAAAATTTATGGGGTTATCTGTTTGTATCAGTAATGTTTTGTAATCTAAGTGATAATGGGAGAAGGTATGGCGCCGCACAGCTAAGATCTCAATATCGTAAGCCTTTATCTGTTTGGCTAGACACCAATTATGTACTGCATCGATATCATCAAATTCAGGCAGACTCCATAAGCCACCCCATATACCCGTTGGTGGCCTTCTTTCCAAATACACTTGATTTAAATTATTGCTTAGCATTAACAAAATTAATGCTTTAACAGGTAATACTTTTCTAGGCTTAGGAGTAGGCAATAAAGAAACGATGCCCTGCTGCCTAGCTATGCAATGACTTTCAAGAGGACATCTATCGCATGCGGGTTTGCTGCGCGTACAGATCGTTGCCCCTAAATCCATCATCGCTTGGGTATAATCAGCGACTCGCGCTATCGGCGTCAACTGCGCACTAATAGCCCATAACTCTTTATTAACCTGACTATTGCCAGGCCAACCATTAACCGCTTTAAAGCGCGCCAGCACTCTTTTTACATTACCATCAAGGATAGGTTCGCTTTTCTTGAAAACGATGCTAAGAATGGCTCCTGCTGTCGATATACCTATGCCGGGCAATGCCACTAACTCATCCAGAGTTTCAGGAAAGTAACCCTGCCCGACTATTAATTGCGCGGCTTTATGTAGATTGCGCCCTCTTGCGTAATAACCCAAACCTGACCATTGATGCAAGACCTGATCTAGCGGTGCTTTGGCCAAGTGTTCGATGGTCGGAAACTGCTCGATAAAGGCATTAAAATAAGGAATGACTGTGGTGACTTGCGTTTGTTGCAACATAATCTCTGACACCCAGACTTTATAGGGTGAGATAGCCTGCTGCCAAGGTAAATCTTTACGACCATGTACATCGAACCACCCAAGAACCTGCTGTTGGAATAATAAAGGACTCATGATGATAATCAGTGTTTACCAAAAAGACCTTTTAATAAATCACCGACTCCCGGCCCTATTTTTTGATCAATCTTATTGACGATACTGTCTATTTTTTCTTTATTCTTATCAACAAAGGCAGTTATTTTAGCTTTGTTCTTTTCTGTTAATAGCGCCGAAACGTCTAGCGCATAATTAGGCTGACTTAAACTACCGGTGACGGCCATTGAGATGGGCGTATCATACAGCTGTTCAGCACTAGTAGGAGTGGCCGCCGCCTTAATAAGCTGGCCTTGTAATTTATAATCTAGTTGCTCTGTATTAAGATCGACACTGCCTTTGCCCTTAATATGCAACGTAGCAGTAGTTGCGACTAAATCATTAGTATGAATAATGCCATTAGCCAGCACGGAACTGCCTGAAAGCTTAGAAAATCGTGTTAAATCATGATTCACCTGAGCGGAATCTATCACATCAGTACTGACATGAGCACGATCCAGCATCGCTTGTAAATTAAAGCCTTTGATTTCAGTGTCTTTAAATAAAAAATGTATATCACCATTAACTGATGATTTCAGCTCATCAATCGTTTGCCCCTGCCCTTTTAACTGCCATGAACCATCAACCAACCCTGTCATTTGAAACTTGCTTTTGCTGTCTTTAAGTAAGGACTCAACATTGACATGCGTTATTTTTTCATCCAAAGCAAGTAGGGTTTTGTCGTTACGCATATCAACACTCAAATGGCCGCTATAAGCCCCCTGATAGAAACCCTTAGCTGATTGCTGTGCGTTAATCAGACCCTTACTTGCATTCAAGTTTAATTGATAGTCATTTAATGTCAGGCCATTCAGCTTAAGACTAGATAAACCCAATTGACTATCGACACTTAACTTGTTTAATAAATCTGCCGGCAAGGCATAGCTCGCTAAAGCCATAACAACTGACGGACTCAACCACTTACTAGCCACATGGTTTTTAACAGAGGGTAGATAGCGATCAACATCAAGATGATCCGCTATTAAGTTAATAGCTACAGTAGACTCAACAAAACTCAGTAACCGTGCTGTGCCGTTAAATTGAGTATTATCGATGTTTACGCTTATATCTTGTAAATCAAGGCTATTTTCCGTAGCAGATACATTAAAATGCACTGAAGACTCTGTTAAAGCCTGTTTATCTGATAAATCAGGTATCTTAATGTCTAGCCTCGCCATAAGCTCTCTAGGATTAAAGCTCGACATGATTACTGAGCCTTGAAGAGCATAATGATCATCAAGATAAGTCCCTGATAAATCAGCACTGACCACTATATCGTCGGCAACAAGCTTTACAGCAGACGCTTTAACGCTTTGTGCTGACTTATCCAGCAACATATTAGCTACAGCAAGTGTCGCCACTATAGGTTTTGCTGTATTTTCAATGTTTATAGTTGCTTGTAGCTCACTATTGTGAAATACGAAAGTCTCTAACTTTTCAGACACAATAAACTGAGAACTGAATTGTATAGCCGCTTTATAACCGCTAACAGGCTTTGTAACTAAGCCTGTTAGATTTAGTGCTACTGGCTTATCAAAAGCAAAGCTGTCGATCTTTAAATTAATGTCTTTAAATAATAGCGACTTGCTTGTTGCTTGATCACGCCAGTTTATTTGTGCATTTTCTATGGCTATTCCACCCAAAGCTAAAACAGCTAAGCTATTAACTGCAAGCTGCTCCTCGCTATTATTAATAGCCGATGCTGCTTGCTCTGTTGCATTAATCGCCGGCACACTATCCCAATTATTTTCACCTTGCGCATTCTTTTCAAGATTCAATACCAAGCCTTTTAAAACAAAATGATCTACATCAATTTTTTTGCTTAGCAATGGTAATAAATTAAGTTTAATATCGCTGGCATCTAAAGTTACAAAGCTTTGATCTTGAAAACCAGCCTTATTACTCAAAGTCATGGAGCCTGTTGAAATACCTAACCAAGGAAACACCGATAGTTTTAAATCACCGATTAAATTTAATTCTCTACCGGTTTTTTGCTTAACTGCAGCGACAATCTCTGGCTTGTAATTATTCGGGTCAATCAAAAAATAAACCGTAAAGATAGCAATCACTATCAACAATAACAAAGCAGCAATGACGGACAAAATAATTTTAACGGGCTTTAGCACTCTGCTTTCCTGTTGTTAAATACTGTAATGATTAGCTATTATGGAATATCATGCTGCACTAAGACTAGTATGTGCTAGCCTGAATCAAGACTATTGTATAACGAGATAATAATAAACAAGGGGGGTGAACATGTTGTTTTTAGCTAAACTTGCAGGTATTGCAGTACTGGTTTGGTTTTTTTTATCGGCAAAGAGCCAAGGTGAACAGCCTTATAAATGGGCTATTATAGGATTAGTAGGTTATTGGATTACTTGGTGGGCCATTAAATTAACAGTCGTTACTGCTTTGGCAGGACTCGTTGCAAAAAGCGCAACCATGACTTTTTTACTCGTTCAAATACCGGCACTTTGTGCTATCGTGGCGGCTTTTTTCATTAGGAAGAAACTGATTTCTGATGCCTCTTCAGATAAAGCCCCCTAAACGAAAAGACTAAAAGGTTCAGGTATTTAATTAAAAACCCTGAACCTTAAGTCTAAACTTAATTACAATTTATCGGCATTTTTATCTAGGTATTCAGCAACGCCCGCAGGGCTTGCGTTCATACCCGCATCACCTTTAGTCCAACCAGCTGGGCATACTTCACCATGCTCTTCGTGGAATTGTAAAGCATCAACCACACGAAGTAATTCATCCATGTTACGACCTAATGGTAAATCATTAACCACTTGGTGACGCACAACACCACTGCGATCAATCAAGAAAGTACCACGATAAGCGACGCCACCATCAGCTTCAACATCATAATCTTTAACAATAGCATGTGTTAAATCAGCTGCCATGGTGTAACGAACAGGACCAATACCGCCTTGATTAACAGGGGTATTACGCCATGCATTGTGTGTAAAATGTGAATCTATAGAAACAGCAATAACTTCAACACCACGGCTTTTAAAATCATCAACACGATGATCTAAGGCAATTAGTTCACTTGGACATACGAAAGTAAAATCTAATGGGTAGAAAAAAACAACCGCGTATTTGCCTTCAGTCGCTTTCGAAAAACTGAATGAATCGACTATTTGACCATCGCCAAGTACTGCAGGAACTGTAAAATCAGGTGCTTGTTTACCGACTAAAACGCTCATTAATTGTCTCCAAAAATATTTAAAAAGCAAAAGGTTAGAACTTCACTCACCACCACTTTCCGTGGTTTGGTTGTGTATTCTACACCGAAATAGTGGGGAATTGTCTAGTATTGTTATTTTTAACTTGCTTTTATTTAAACATTTGCCATAATTTGTAGTCATGGGATTACAATAATTACAAACGGGTCCCAAATAAAAGCAGTGAGGTATTTTTTTAGATGTTACTATAAGCTCTGGCGACGTAACCTTGCTGTTAAATCAATGCTATAATTCTTGTCGAGGGGGATTATTTATAATATGGCAAAAAACAAACATATCACCGAACCAGATGTTTTTGGTTATCAGGTGCGCATAGTAAGGCGCGGTAAAGAAACAAGCCGTTATTTTTCACATAAGTTATGGGGCAACAAAGGAAAGTCACTAAATGCGGCAATCACTTGGCGAGACCAAATGTTAGTCGTTTTAAAAGGCAGCAAAACCCGCTTTCTCAAACCGCCTAAAAACAAAACCACCACAGGCGTTACCGGGGTATCAAGAACCATTAAATACGACCATAGGAAAGACAAAAACTATCTTTGCTATACCGTCTTTTGGGTCTGTAACGGCAAATCTAGAAATAAAACATTCCAAGTGGGCAATGTCGATAAAGTTACAGCGGATGATGAATTACATGCCTTCCGTACTGCAAAATTATTTAGAAGCTGCTATGAATTCTCTATCGATAACGATATACAATTTTATGATGATAAATTCGCTGGCTGGAAAAAAACACGCCTTTATGATCACGAACACTTAAACGCAGTTTAAAACACTTACATACCTGGGAAATTAGTTACGCAACCGTCATTAAAAGCAACTAGATTGCTAGTTTACTTGTAGGGGCGAATTCATTCGCCACGTTTCATTATACGAAGGTACTGGGCGAATCTGTCGCCCCTACAAATGGCTCACTTTTGAAATCCAGTCAGTCCTTATTATGCTCACTCTTTGGGGATCATTACTTTTGTAGATACCTATGGCTAAAGAGGGGAAAATAAAAAAGAATACTTACGCAGTATCAACTAGCTTTCGTATGCTTTAAATTGACCAATAATGCCATCCAGCTCATCGAGGCTGGTATAAGCGATAACTAATTTTCCCGAACCGTTTTCTTTATGATCTATAACAACCTTTGCACCTAAACAAGCAGTTAGACTTTCTTGCAAGCGCAGAGTATCTTTATCAACGACTTTAATCTTTTGAATTTTAGGCTCGGAATGTAAATCTTTAACCAAGCGTTCCGTTGCCCTTACTGTTAAGCCCTCTTTAACGACTCTATGAGCGGCCGCGACTTGCTTAGCCCCATCTAATGATAATAATGCCCGCGCATGCCCCATTTCCAACTGACCATTAACTAGTAATTTTTTTACTTCAGAATGCAATTCAATTAAGCGCAGTAAATTTGTGACCGTGGTTCGAGATTTACCTACAGCATCGGCAATATGCTGATGCGTCATCTCAAACTCTTCTAGCAATCTTTTTAAGGCCTCAGCCTCTTCCAAGGGATTAAGATCTTCTCGCTGGATATTTTCAATCAAAGCAACAGCCATAGCCGAGCGATCATCCATTTCCTTAACGACTATTGGCACTTGGGTCAAACCAGCTAATTGAGCAGCCCGCCAACGCCTTTCACCGGCAATTATTTCATATTTCTCATAAGCAAGCTGACGGACAATAATAGGTTGAATAATACCCTGCGCCTTAATAGAATCGGCGAGTTCTTGTAGCTTTTCTGGATTAATATCTTGGCGCGGCTGATATTTACCTCGCTGTAAATATTCTATCGGCAACAGATGTAACTGATGTTTTTCTTCTTTAACGGTCGCATCACCTAATAAAGCATCAAGACCACGACCTAAACCACGTTTATTTAAAGACATTTTTTCTCTTTATGTATGCTCATTCGCTAGACAAAGATGCTGCAGCGCCATGATTATCAAGTTATTGGGTTTCAGTTTTTAGAACAAATTGTTCAGTTTTTAAAAATCACGAAGCTGTTGCTCAATCTCATATATCAATTCTTTTAAAACAAGAGCTTCTGCCAAAATAGCAGCACATTCTTGGTGAATAGCCAATTCAACTGGCTCTACTAAATCATCAACCTGCTTTGCATCATCCAACGTCCCATCTGGGCGACCAACCTTTATCTCTTCAGGCTTTCCTTCATTAGTTGACACATCAACCAAGAGCGCCTCAAGGCCACGCCCTAAGCCACGATTCTTAAAACTCATAATTTATTTCTTTCTATCATTTCATTAGCTAAAGCAATATAAGCCAATGAGCCACGAGAAGACTTATCATAACTAATTACTGGTAAGCCATAACTGGGAGCTTCGGCTAAACGAACATTTCTCGGTATGCAAGTTCTAAAGACTTTATCACCAAAATAGCGAATCAATTGCTCAGACACATCTTTTGTTAAGCGATTTCTATCATCATACATAGTTCGTAAAATACCCTCCAAATGCAAATCTGGATTCACAGAGCTTTGAATATTTTGCAAGGTGCTCATCAAAGCCGAAAGACCTTCTAAAGCGTAGTATTCGCATTGCATTGGAATCAATAAACTATCCGCAGCCACCATGGCGTTCAAAGTCAGCATATTGAGTGATGGAGGACAATCGATCAGAATGTAATCATAGTCTGATTTAATAGGCATCAAGGCATCAGCCAATCTTTGCTCTTTACGATCTGCATGAATTAATTTAACTTCAGCGGCTGTTAAATCAGAATTACCTGATATTACAGAAAAACCAATAGTTGGCAAATGAACGACAGCTTGTGCAGCAGGCACATCCTCCATCAACAAATCATAACTAGAAAACTCAACCTCCTGTTTATCAATACCACACCCCATCGCGGCATTACCTTGGGCATCAAGATCAATTAACAACACTCTGCACTTGGCAGCAGCCAAGGTAGCGGCCAAATTAACAGACGTTGTAGTCTTACCCACCCCGCCCTTTTGATTGGTTACGGCAATTATTTTTCCCACTAACTCACCTCAGCTACATTATTTAAGTGTATTTTCACCAAGCATCTTTCGCCTTCTATGCCAGGAACACTAAGCGGATAAAGCTCTGTTTTTGCTGCCTCTAACATAGATACATCAGGAATCTGTCCCTTCATTGCTAGTAGTACGCCCCCGTTATTAAGCAAATGAGTCGTTAAGCGCATAATATCTTCTAAGCTAGCAAAGGCACGCGTAATGGCAATATCAAAGCCATTATCGGGATGATAAAGTTCCACTCGATTATGACATATACTGACATTAGTCAGCTTTAACTCCAAAATAGCTTGTTGTACGAAGCGTGTTTTCTTAGCATTACTATCTAATAATACAAACTCAATATCAGGAAAACAAACCGCTAAGACGATGCCGGGTAAACCCGCACCAGTGCCTATATCAATGACTCGCTTCCCCGTAATAAAAGGCACTATCGCCAAGCTATCTAATAAATGCATAGGCACCATTGATACTTTGTCACGTATAGAAGTCAGATTGTAAGATTTATTCCACTTTTCAATCAAGGCAATATAAGTCAGTAATTGCTCTATCTGGTGTTCAGTCAATTCCTGATTTAATGCTTCTAAACCAGAGACCAGTATTTTTCGACAATCATCCATTAGGCGCTTTTCTTCTTTAAATAAACCAATAATAGGGAAATCGCAGCAGGTGTCATACCTGGGATTCGTGAGGCCTGACCTAAGGTCTCGGGTCGCTGCGCCTTGAGTTTTTGGCTGACCTCATTTGACAAGCCTGGAACACCAGAGTAATCCAAGCTATCAGGTAGTCGCAAATGATCGTGACGCAAGGCTTTATTAATTTCAGTTTGTTGTCTGACAATATACCCCTCATATTTAGCTTGAATTTCGACTTGCTCACCAACTTGCTCGGTAATTGTATCGCCTTCATAAAAGCTCAATAATCGCTGTATATCCACTTCAGGTCTACGCAACAATTCCATTAAGTTGGCTTCTTTAAGCAGCGGCTTACCCCAAATGTCTTCAACTTGAAGTGCTTGATCCGATTCCACCCTAACCCATTGCTTTTTTAGATCATCCTGTAAATTAGCGATAGCATTGCGTTTAGTTTCGAAGGCCTGCCAACGCTCATCATCAACCAAACCTAACTCACGACCTTTTTCAGTTAAACGTAAATCAGCATTATCTTCACGCAATAATAAACGGTATTCTGCGCGACTAGTAAACATGCGATAAGGCTCTTGAGTACCTCGAGTAATAAGATCATCAATCATCACGCCAATATAAGCCTGATCACGTCTAGGACACCAACTTTCTAAACCTTGCGTCAAACGCGCAGCATTCAGCCCAGCAATAAGCCCCTGCGCCGCTGCTTCTTCATATCCTGTCGTGCCATTAATTTGCCCAGCAAAAAACAAAGCATCCATATGCTTAGTTTCCAAAGACATTTTTAAATCTCTAGGATCAAAGAAATCATACTCGATGGCATAACCAGGACGAACAATTTCGGCATTCTCAAAACCTAACATCGAACGCACAAATTCATACTGCACATCAAACGGCAAGCTGGTAGAGATACCATTAGGATAGATCTCATGCGTATCTAAACCTTCTGGTTCTACAAAGATTTGGTGCGTATCTCTATCGGCAAAACGCACAATTTTATCTTCTATCGAAGGACAATAGCGTGGCCCTATGCCTTCAATAACGCCTGAATATAAAGGCGATCTATCTAGGCCCGCGCGGATGATATCATGGGTCTTACTGTTAGTGCGGGTGATATGGCAAGGTATTTGCCGTGGATGTTGCGAGCGTTGTCCCATAAAAGAAAATACCGGCACAGGATCATCGCCGTGCTGTTCTTCTAATTTACTAAAGTCGATGGTTCTGCCGTCAATGCGCGGTGGTGTCCCGGTTTTTAAGCGGTCTATACGAAAAGGCAATTCACGTAAGCGATCCGCTAAAGCAATCGATGCAGGATCACCTGCCCTACCGCCACTATAATTTTCTAAACCGATATGGATCTTGCCACCCAAAAAAGTGCCGGTGGTTAAGACTACGGCTTTAGCCATAAAACTTAAACCCATCTGGGTTTTAACGCCACACACTTGATTACCGACAACAATTAAATCTGCTACTGTTTGCTGAAATAATGCCAAATTAGGCTGATTCTCTAAAGTATATCTAACAGCCTGCTTATACAATAAGCGATCAGCTTGAGCGCGAGTGGCTCTAACCGCAGGACCTTTACTGGCATTTAAGGTTCGAAACTGTATGCCACCAAGATCAATGGCTTTTGCCATAATTCCACCTAAGGCATCAATCTCTTTAACCAAATGACCTTTACCTATCCCACCAATGGCTGGATTACAGCTCATTTGCCCTAAGGTTTCGATATTTTGCGTTAACAATAAAGTGTTGGCACCACTACGCGCAGAGGCCAGTGCCGCTTCAGTTCCTGCATGACCGCCACCCACCACAATTACGTCAAAATCTTTTTTAAATTTCACAAGCTTTTTTCACTCTAAGTAGTAGACTATTTGCGCCCAACCTTTTGATGGGCTTTCGACTATTATAAGAGGTAAACCATGAAAAAACGTAATAATCCAAACAAAATAGATTGTATTCCTATACAAAACCCCGTAGCCAAGTTCGCAGGTCAGTTTAATAAAGCACAAATCTTTGCTGATAAAAAACAATATCGTCGTAATGCAAAGCACCGGCAGCAGGAAGCTAGCCCAATTACGTTAATACATAGCGTAATTGGGCTAGCTTCTTGTGTATCGATTAATGCTTAATTTATCTCCACCATAATAACTACTGTTATTAGCCATCTCATAAGTTTTCACTGAGTTAATCGCTCTACATGCATTACCTATGCCCTTACCAGCATAGATATTTTCATAAGCTTAGGTTCCCACGCGAAGCATCACAACCCACAGTTTAAGGATAGAAAAAAAGCGTTTCACCTTTAGGGGCATTGACGCGAAGCATAAGAATAAAGCAATGATGTGCTGAGTGTTGGTTTTACCGGTAAAGATATCAACTACATTAACTAACGCAGCATCAACTACAAAAACTTTTGCAATGATTAATTTTTTATAGAATGTACTAACGCTTTATAAGTGTTGCATCGCCTTTAAAACAAGGCTGAGGTGAAATATGTTGGGGCTTGAGGGTTTTAGAATTTTTTCAGAAACTGCAGAAAGGGTATTTCGAAGCTTTATGCTAGGTAAAACACCCCCGCCGGCCATGCCTCACGGGGGTTACTGCTATTACTTACCTGAAATTGCTTCAGCAGAGCTGTTATTAGAGGTTTTTCTTTTATCAATTTTAGAGAAAGTTTCTTGTTGTAAAGACGCTACTGCACCACTTTGCAAATGCTTAGTTTCGTCTTTTTTCAATAAAACAACTAAAAGTACGATAGCAGCGATAGAAACGCCAACGATTACCCATGTATTATCTTTTTCTTGTTCTTCAGCCATTTTAAAATCCTCATTTAGTTATTAATATTTATTATTCCCTCTCCTCAAGAGGGCTGTTCAGCATAAACTTTTATTGAACAGGTTGTCGTAATTTTTTAAAACAACGGGGCAATTTTTATCATAAGACCTTAGTGCGTGTCAAAACTATTTTTTAAAATGTTTTTCCTGTAAAAATTAAGCTACGTTATAGGTGTTTCGATTTAAAGAAAAAGCTAGACAGAGATAATAAATTTCAATAGAACAAATCTTACTTGCTAGACTTAAGCCAGTTGCTGATTACTTGAACATACACCCACTTTCACATCAATTTAAGGCTTATTTTCACGCCCATTAATACCGTAAAAATTGAATTTATATCACATTGCTATATGTTCAATTATCTTAAATAAAACTCCATGAAATATGAGTCTATGCCCGCCTTGATAGCACCGAATTTTTAACTAAAAAAGATTGTTTTTAACGGTTATTGATAGTGGACGACCATGGTCTTTCAAAGAAGAGCACAAGCAATAGATATAATGTTAACAACTCTACTGATAACAACCATGACGGAAAAGTAATATTAATAGACAACTGCAGTTTGGCCACATAAAGCAATACACCTAATCCAATATAGGCCAATATCCGCTTAATAGGGTAAGCTACAGGGTAATAATACTGCCCTAAAAGGTAAGACACTATAGCCATAGCAGCATAACAAGCCAATGTTGCCCATGCGGAACCTAGATAACCCCATAACGGTATCCATACAATATTAAGCGTTAAAGTTAACAAAGCACCCGCTAGCGATACACCTGCGCCCATTAAGGTTTTATCAGTCAACTTGTACCAAATCGACAAATTGACATAAACACCTAAACATAAGTTAGCTAACAACAAAATTGGCACCACTTCAAGACCTGCTCGAAATTCCTCACCCAGAAAATATTTAAAAAAATCAATGAATAAAGTCACCAACAAAAAGATAAACACACAAAAGATCACAAAAAACTTTAAGACGTTTGCATAAACACTACGTGCATCACTTTTATCGGCATAAGCAAAAAAGAAAGGCTCAGCTGCATAACGAAAGGCCTGAATAAATAGCGTCATCAATATCGATAACTTATAACAAGCACTATAAATGCCCAGCATTTTCATATTGGTCTGAAAATCATACGGCAATAAATACTTTAATAGTGCACGATCTAACATTTCGTTAATAATGCCAGCAAAGCCGATAACGACCATGGGCGCAGAATAACGAATCATGCGAGCAAATAAAGCCCGATCAAATCCCCAAACTAAGCCTTTTAATTGAGGTGAAAGCATTAAAAACTTAACGATACTCGCTATTAAATTAGCGATAAAAATGTAAGCTATGCCTATATTAGGATCATAAACAGCCTCTAACCACTTCGAACTATGTTCTGCATAAAGCTTAGGGCAATAAATAATGAAAAATAGACTCAGCAAAATAGTTACAGCTATTTCTAGTACTTTGATGCCAGCAAAACGAAAGGCTTTATTCTCTGCACGTAAGCGAGCAAAAGGGATGGCCGATATCGCATCTAAAACCAAGATTAAACTAAAGCACAAGACATATTCTGGGTGAGCAGAATAATGTAATGCCGCTGAAAGCTGGGCATTTATCAAACAGATACCCAGAAAAAAACCTAGATTAACGATCACGACAAAAATAAGTGCAGTCGAATAGGCAAAATCGGGTCCACTCTGTTCTTTATCACGAAAACGAAAATAGCCGGTTTCAAAGCCAAATAATAACAGCACCGAAAAGAAGCCAGCATAAGCATAAAACTCCGATACCACACCGTATTCAGCCGCTGAAAAATAGTAGGTATACAGTGGCACCAACAGATAATTAAGAAAACGGCCAAAAATACTACTAAGGCCATAAATAGCTGTTTGTGATGCGAGCTTTTTGATAAGTCCCATTGTGCGTCTACCCTGTATTTCGTTGATGAGGCATTATTAATGCTAAGCAGTTGATTATATATTAAGGTAACTTGCAGAGATAAAATCCCCACATAGGATGCTGCTGACCCTAGGACATCACTACAAATTTAATACAAATCCACAGGATCGACATCTAAAGTCCACTGTACTTTTTGAGCTTGTTTGAGTACTGCCAATTTGGGCACTAACTCATCCAAGAACAGTTGCAAGTCTTTGCGTCGATTATTTTGAAATAATAATTGATAGCGATAGTGACCCGCCCTTCTAGCCATGGGCGCTGATACAGGCCCTAAAATCTGAGTATGCCGAACGTTGAGTGTTTTTATCAGCTCGTTAAGTGCTTGAAAAAAAATCGAAGGCAAGCCTGAATCTGAGGCTTGCACACGTAATAAAGCTTGATAACTGAAAGGCGGTAACGATGCTTGTTTACGTTCAGCCAAGGCTGAAATGGCAAAACTTTGATAGCCTTGTTCAATTAAAGTGGTCAATAAAGGATGATCTGGCTGCCTAGTTTGCATAATGACTTTACCACGCTTTTCTGCGCGTCCTGCACGACCAGAAACCTGAACTATCATTTGCGCCAGCTTTTCAGCCGCATGAAAATCAATACTAAACAAACCACTATCAACATCTAAAATAGCGACTAAAGTTACATTAGGAAAATGATGACCTTTAGCAAGCATCTGCGTACCTAAAATAATATCGACTTCACCATTATTTATTTTCTGTAGATAATCTTCTAGCACGCCTTTACGTTGCGTAGAATCACGATCTAAGCGCACAGTGACCTTATCAGGAAATAATTCGGCTAATACCTTTTCTACGCGCTCAGTTCCTAAACCTAAGGGTGTTAATTCACCAACCTTACAGTCAGGACAACTTCTGATCAAAGCTTCTTCATTGGCGCAATGATGACAACGCAAGCAATTTTCATCAAAATGAATCACCAAATTAGCATCACAATGATGACAACGCGCCACCCAACCGCAGCCATGACATATTAAAGTCGGTGCAAAACCACGTCGATTTAAGAACAACAAGACCTGTTCTTGTTTAGCTAAGGTTTTATGCATTTCTTCCAATAACGCAGCAGATAAGCCTTCTTGCATACGTTTATTTCTAATATCTAGCAGATGTAAAGTTGGCTCTATGGCCTTACCCGCCCGTGCAGGCAAGGCTAACAATTGATAACGCTGCTTATTGGCATTATGCACACTTTCCAAAGAAGGTGTCGCTGAACCCAATAACACTGGAACATCCAACAACTGACCACGAACTACAGCAATATCTCTAGCTGAAAAACGAAAGCCTTCTTGCTGTTTAAAAGAGGCATCATGCTCTTCGTCAAGAATAATTAAGCCTGGATTTTTTAAAGGGGCAAATAAAGCCGAACGTGTACCCAGTAAAATGGCAGCCTGTCCTTGTTGCATTTTTAACCAAGCAACTGCTCGTTGCTTATCGGTCAATTTTGAATGCGACAAAACAATATCAACCGAAAATCGCTGCCTAAAACGATCTTCTAATTGCGGCGTCAAGGTGATCTCTGGTACCAAAACTAACACTTGTTGACCACGTTCTAAGACGCTATGAATGATCTGTAAATAAACCTCAGTCTTACCGCTGCCGGTTACACCATCCAACAAAAACACGCCAAATTGACCAAAACTAGCACAAACCGCCTCTATCGCTTGTTGCTGTTGAGTGTTAGCAGTTAAAGCAGGCTTGCTCATTAAGGCGCCCGCATTTGTGACGCCCTCCTCAGCAAAGCTAAGTTGTATAAGTTGTTTGCTTAGTAATTGCTTAATCGCAGGCTTCCAGCCCTCTGCC
>Ga0214167_1000411_pt1 | contig 22441 bp, 25 predicted proteins | sample TroBogypolimnion_45_FD_153006 | JGI IMG/M metagenome (GOLD analysis project Ga0214167, IMG submission 153006) | Freshwater microbial communities from Trout Bog Lake, WI - Practice 18AUG2009 hypolimnion v3 | ecosystem: Environmental > Aquatic > Freshwater > Lake > Hypolimnion/Profundal zone ... | reverse complement strand
ACACCTGATGTCGGTTAACGGAAAATTCTCCAATATAGTTCGAAGAGATTTTATGGTCATTGCCGATCTATTTTTAATTCAGGATGCGAATAAAATCATTGATGGCATAACAGATACCATTAGAAGATGGCGCGAATTCGCAGACGAAGCAAAACTACCGTTAGAAGAACAATTGCGTGTAGAAGCTGATTTTAAATATATCTGATCAAACGGGCGATGAAAAAATGAAGCTATGAATTAACAAATATTGTTTATCAATACCCTAAAAAATAATCTTCTGCTCTGTTTTTAGACTCTAAGTATTAAGTTATATGTCATATGCGCATTCCAGCCCCAACTCTTCCTTGTAGTTCTCGCCGAGTTTATCCTTCAATATCTGGTCCCAGACAGCTTCACCCTTTGGTGTGAGTTTAGTGGATGACGGATGGTAGGTAGCTGGATCTATTTCGACGAGCCTCTCTAACTGCTCTGACGTGACCTCAAACGGGTCGCATCCTCCCAGGCCCAGCTGAGCCATTGCGTTGGTTGATTTTCCCGCTAGAAGCCTATGCTGGAGGTCTGCGTTGATGGTCACCCTATTTTCAGACTGCTCCACTTCCTCTAGTTGTATTCTGAGTTCGCTACATGCTGATGAGAGATCTGGTTGCGCCAGTATTTTCTGCTGCGATACTGCTGGGAGAACTTGGAAGTAAGGTGAAGCGATTAGATTTTTGTATGTTGGCATGATGCTGATTCCTTTAGATACAATTGTTCTGCAGCCAATTTAGCTGTTTTCTAAAGGAACCCGTTACTTTGGGTGGTTTGCGTAACTAATACTCATGTTCAGATGTGGTTGCCATGTAGTCATACTCAGAAATGAGTCCCGTAGTAGCATAAGGGTGCTCAATCTCACATCTTGTTGTTTCTTGCACATCGCCGTAATCAAAATCACGTCTATTACTATCGCTTAACAAATCTTCATCTTGATGATCGGTAGATTCACTTACTTCTATTAATCTTAAAATTATCATTAACAATAGAGTTAGAACAAATAGCTCAAACATATTAAATTTCCACCTTTATGACTCATTAAAATTAATGTGCGATGTCCCCGTTACCAAGGACCCTTACTCGAAGTATCATGGCTAAAGTCTGATGTTTATATATGGTCTTCATGATAACTACCCGCGATAAAGCCTGGATGCCTGTAATCTTCACAAAAGTGAGAGTTGAATGTTTCATCATAACTCTCCTGATTTATCCCCTTTGCTTGACTCAGACTCTTACCAAAAATGTCTTCACCGAGACTATTTAAAAACCACCGCATAAAGCATAAGAATGCAGCCAGGATTAAAATATTTAAAATTGTGAATCTCCTTTGAAGCGTTAATGAGCAACTGTTAAATCTGCTGCGTTCCTGTCAGTACATTTTTTTATTTGGCGATACTGATCCCTGTTTTAGTTAACCTATCTAATATCCCTGTAATTCGATAAAAATCTTGATCATTGTTCGTGTGAATCGCTATGATCATTTTAGCTTCAAGCTTTGTTCTTTCAGACTTCTCTGGATTTGCGATGGTAGCCTGCATTCTGGCAATGGATCCTCTTGTCCAATCTTTCATTTCTGTACTGTTGAAGAACTTATCAGCAGCCGATTCGGCTGTGTGAAAATTCACTATGTTTGTCATTTGTTAGCCCCTTTTTAAGCTTATTTACTTTTTCTTCAATCGATCTGAGTTCCTCCGTACTTTTTCGATAATGGCATGATCTGCCTCTTCGTTCATTCTGAAAAATCGTTCGGCAATCTCTTTTTTAGTAAGTGGTGTCTTGCTGTAATGATGAAAGGCATCAACGATAGTTTTAAGGTTAATAAAATTACGTTTGACTGTGTGATAGACGTACATAATTACTCTTTTCGTCTAATGATGATTTATGTCAATGCTGCAAATGGAGCTGGTTTTTTTCCTTAGTTAATCTAATAAGTATTCACTATACAAGGCTATTTTGGATAGCGCAAACGCCCAAAGCCGCCCACCGTACACCATGTACATTCAGGTCAAGTAAGATTAAAAAACATGTTATTAATCAATAGAGTAAAAAATACTTGCACTAAAAAATAAATAAAAATAATTTCAAATAAATTCAAATAATTCTGGTGAGCGGGCAATAAATAGCCTGGATGTACTTTATGTATTTCCAGGCTTTAGCTAGCTGAAATTGATAGGCAAGAAAAAAGCCTTACTTAGAGATCAACATGATTTATTAAATATTCTTACCTAAGTTAGCTAGGTAGGAGAAAGTGAACGGGGTTTTACAAATATTGATTTGTTAACAGGTGAAGGTGAGTTTAGATGAGTCTAAATGAAAAACCCAAGTGGACTTAACAGCATCCCGTTTTACACTTAGCTTTTGGCTTCCACACTTTTAAAAACTCTTCTTTACTCATTGCTTTTACATTCAAGTCTTTTTGCAATTCAACATTCACAACATTTTTTTGATAATCATTAAAATGAGCTAAATATCTCGCATAAGCCCTATCAGCGCCTAGCAATCTAGTAATCTTTGTCCATATCCATTTTTTTAATTTAAACATATATGTGTATCTTTAATTTGTAATTAGTCACTTTACACCCTTCTTTGAAAGAGCCGTTGAAAGCGCCGTTGTAATCGTCAAAAATCACAAAGAGGCTTGCCGTGAAAAATGCATCTTGGTTTAATGAAAATTCGTCATTTATAAATCGTCACCGTCTAGTTTAATTCTATGATAGAATTTTTATTGGGGTACTTCGTTTTTCATTTTTTTTAGAACCTTATTTATTACGCTTACCAGTAATTAGGCACTCCAAAAAAATAGGATTTTTTAACCTGAACACACCCCAAACGCAGAAAAATCTACTGTGGCCCGTTCCAATATAACGACCCCACTCACCAATCAATAATCACACCCACGTATCAATGATTAAATGCACGCCAAACCAACACTAAGCCTCCTTAAAGCACCCAAACCAATCAAGTTCATATGCATCATGAATTAGCACAAAAACCCGCCACAGGTCGACGCTGCAATCATTAGCACCCCTCCACTAGATTTATTTTAAATCAATGTTGCCCGCAAAATAATCATGCTATATACTAATGCTATATACATAGGAGGACATTATGACAATAGCCATTACAACAGTGTTTACCAACAATCGAAGTCAGGCAGTAAGATTACCAGCTGAAGCACGTTTGCCTGATGATGTGAAAAAGGTCATTGTGCGCATTCGAGGTCGCGACCGAATCATTACGCCCATTGAAAATACTTGGGATAACTTCTTCTTAAGCGGTCCCTCAGTCTCAGATGATTTCATGAATGAGCGTGGCGTTCAGAAACCAGTTAAGAGAGAAGACTTGTAATGCTTAAGTATTTACTCGATACCAATATTGTCATTTACGTTCTCAAGCGACGGCCGGTTGAGGTATTGGAAATTTTCAACACGAATGCCAGTCGGATGGCAATTTCGAGCATCACCTTATCTGAGCTAATTTACGGCGCAGAAAAAAGCATCAACATTGATAAAAACTTAGAGGCGATTGAAGAATTCATTAGTCATCTTGACGTGTTGCCGTATGATGCAAAGGCATCTCAACACTATGGACAAATTAAAGCTGCTCTGGAGAAAAAAGGCGAAGTCATTGGCGAAAATGATATTCATATAGCCGCCCATGCCATCAGCCAAGGCTTGATTCTGGTGACTAACAATTTGCGAGAATTTAAACGGGTTCCAAACCTTGCACTAGAAAATTGGGTTTTATAGTGTCTCATATGCATATAAGCTAAGGCCTCTGGCCTAACCCCGAAAACCCTTTTAGGGCTATAAACGCCTTCACTCCAAAAAACGGTGAACCTGTTTTTTTGGAGTTCGGCAAAATACATCCTACATTCCGCTGCGCTTCATTCTGGATGAGTCATAGGCGCTCTGCGCCAGGATAGACGCTCTGCGTCAGGGCAAGGCATTCGGCAAGCCCGAATCAGTAGGCGCCTCGCGCCACCTTAAAAGACTGCCTATCTTTTCTAAGACTAGTGGCTTCATTAGATTGTGATTACTCCAATGGTCACCGCATTGATATACACACTAAAGATTGATCACCTTAATTTGACCGACTGCCTCTCCCTGAAAAGTGAAGCATTTCATAAGTCATACTTTACTCGATGGTTTTCTTTTAATGCTTTGTAACCACCCATCTAAAAAGCGCCAGCCTAAATTTAAAACTTTCTTCACAACGCTTTCAAAAAAGGGCAGTCTTTGGTTTTTGGAATAGACTCAACTAGTATTATGGGTAGCCTTAAGATAAGGATTTTCTTGTCCTAGACTTTGATTAACTATTTATTCAATGCCTAACGTGGTTTAACTGCATAACCATTTATTCAATATAGCCATGATGCTATTTAAATGGGGCGTCATTTAAATAGCATCATTATAAAAAATTTACTGCTAAAACGGTTCATTAAGCTATTCATTCAGGCCAATCAAAAGGGCTAGTTAACTTAAAATTTGGTAACCAAATTTCTTGCCTTTTCTACTGTTAAAACTAGCGTCAATCTTGCTCATAATCATCCTAAAATAACGGCATACTTCATTAAAAAACACCCCTTATTTAGAGGTAATCTTTGCTATTGATTATCGTCATTAATGACCATCTATTTAGAGACAACCCTTTAGAAAAAGTATATCGGTTTTAGCTAAAATTAGACGGTGTGGAGAGGGGTAAAATTGGATAAAGATATACGTTTAGGGAGAGGTTGTACGAGTCCATATAAAGCAAATCTTTTAACGATAATGATTGTCCTTGTTTTTGACAAAAATTCAACTTTAAAAATCGATAACCGCTGTTACTAAGGACAATAGTTTAAGTCGCTGAGCGGGGGTACTAATAGATACGGCTTTTCTGAGATGGCGCAATTATTTATTCTAATTTTACTGGGAGGCGTCCGCTTCTATTAACAGCCGTTATTGAGCTACTGTGGTTGTGTTTAACGTGATACTTTTAGTAAATTATTAATGAATATAATTTGGCGAATCTCTCTATGTAAAATCTTTAATATTGTTGCCTTTAAACTTTGTTAAATGGACTCGTTTATGGCCATAAAATTAGGCCTCCATAATGCAGATATACACCAATTAAAAATAGCATTAATGCGAATGGATAAATGCTCAATATCTTTAAAAAATGACGCTCTTTAAGAGCCCTTAAAGTTCCATTGAATGAGCACGTAGGATAGAATGAGTGAATGACCACTTACAATCTCAACGACGTTCTAACATGGCTTAGCACGCAAGACTACCGCGTTACTAGACCATTCACACCACGCACCAGTTACTCCGATGCACCACCCCCTGCGAAGCTTCTCAAAGCGGCCATCCTCGATACTGAGACTACCGGCACCAATCAGCTCACCGACAAGATTATTGAACTTGGTATCGTCATCGTTGAATACGCCCCGGATACCGGTCAGGTTTATCGTGTGTTAGAAACCTTTGATGAGCTCGAAGATCCGGGTATGCCGATACCACCTGAGTCCACAAAGATTCACAACATTACGGACGAGATGGTCAAGGGTAAGAAAATCAATGACGATGTCGTTGAACGCTTACTGTCTGATGTATCCCTGATCATTGCGCACAATGCAACGTTTGACCGCGGCTTTGTTGAGGCTAGACTACCCTTCTTCCAGAAGAAAGCCTGGGCATGCTCCTACGCCCAAATGCCATGGAAAGCTGAGGGCTTTGGTTCAGCAGGATTAGAATTCTTAGCCTATCGTTTCGGATTCCACTTTACGGGTCACCGTGCATCGGTAGATTGCCATGCCCTATTGGAAGTGTTGCAATCAGATTTGCCAGTATCAGGCATCAAAGCATTTAAAATGCTGTTAGATAAGGCACGTACACCAGACATTAAGGTTTGGGCGCTTAGCTCACCCTTTGAAACTAAAGATAAGTTAAGAGAACGCGGTTACCGTTGGGATGGCGAACGCAAACTCTGGAACAAAGCAGTCTCTAACGATGAGTTGACTCTAGAAACTGATTGGTTAAAAGCCGAAGTCTATAACCATCGTGCTTTTAAAATTGAGCAAGAAAAGATGGATGCCTACAACCGATTCTCAACGAGAGCTGGCAAAACGGAAATTGTTAACTATGCTTAGCTTTCACAACCATACCAAACTTCACGCACTGTTAACCGCCCTAACCTTACTCTGTAGCTTGCAATTGGCAATCGCCGGTGACCTGCCAGATCCAAACCTAACCCCAGGGGCATTAAATTCCAGCATTACCCAAGAAAATATTCAAAGTACGATCTGTGTAAAAGGCTATACCAAAACCATCAGACCACCCGCCTATTACACCAATAAGCTAAAGAAACAACAGATTGTAAAATACGGATATGCCGATACCAATCCACAGCATTATGAGGAAGACCATCTCATTCCGCTGAGCATTGGGGGCAGCCCGAATGATCCAAAAAACCTATGGCCACAGCCACGAATCAGTGAGTGGAATGCCCAGAAAAAAGATATTTTAGAGCTGAAGTTGTACAAGCTAGTCTGTAATGGATCGGTCAGCTTAGATGAAGCGCGTCTGGCAATTTCGCGTAATTGGATATTAGCCAACAAATACTATCTGCAGCAGCCTAACTACTAGGCATTTACCCCCCCAGAGGTTGACCTAAAAAGGATGTGTGACAGATCAAAAACTAGGAAAACGCTTAACACGCGCTATTTCTAAAACTTAGTCAATAATGTCATAATACGCAGAATCATAATCATATAACTGCGATCAAATGCACGCCATGTTCAACTAAAAGAACCGCCTATCAAAAACCTAAGACCATGAAATCGCTCACTCTATTTAGCGCCTTAGCGCGCCGAGACGTCAACATGCCTTTAGTGCTTTGGATTTGGCGTGCTTATTTCAGAGCCTCTTTGATTCCACTATTATGTGTAGAGGTTGTGCTGATTGCGTTGTTCTTTTTCAGCAACTCTGTCATCAATGACAATAATGAAGAGGCCCTACGCCAACAGGCTCAAACTGAGGTCAAGCAACTGGCCAACCTAGAAGCCAAAGTCATTAACCAACAGTTATTAAGCATCGCCCAATCCACACAGATGCTGCAAGACCAAACCGCGCAGATTATGCTGGATAAGCAACCACGCTATCGAGATGACCCATCACGCTTTAAGTACTCTAAAGATGGCGTTTTTTATACCCCAAAAGATAATGAGGCAGGCGCAGTGTTTTACAGTGGCCTATATCAAGTTGACGAGCCACAACGGCAGAAAGCCTATCGTAGTGCAGGGCTTGATCTAGCTTACATTGGCGTCAAGCAATCAAACCCTTTAATCACCCAAGTTTATTACAACACCTACGATTCGCTCATCCGTATCTACCCTTACATTGATGTCATTAAGCGACTCCCAGCCAAGATAGATTTGGCATCGTACAATTTTTATTACCAAGCAGATGCCCAACACAACCCTCAACGAAAAGTGATATGGACTGAGGTCTACAATGACTTAGCGGGTCAAGGCTGGATGACTTCTGCGATTGCGCCTGTGTATAACGGCAATAAATTAGAAGGCGTAGTGGGCGTGGATGTCACCATCAAGTCAATGGCAGCAGAGGTCAGCGACATGAAAATTCCTTGGCAAGGCTACGGCATGCTGCTGAGCCGTGATGGCACTATTTTGACATTGCCTAAGCGAGATGCAAAGAACTGGTCCACTGCGCCCCAACTTGAAAGTGAGGCTTCTAAAGCCCAATTAACGCCTGTCACTTTTAATGCCAAGCAAAGCCAGATTAAGCAACTACTTCAAACAATCAGCCATCAAGATCACGGCATGTTAAATGTGAATTTAGGTAGCCAATATATTATTGCTTGGTCATTGATTCCTGAAACTGGCTGGAAAATGCTCATTACCATCCCAGAAGACAAACTACTCCACGCGGCACACTCAAAGTCACAGCGTATCAACATGCTCATCTGGTTAGTGGTATTGGGTTTAGTGGCTTTCTATTTTATTTTCTTTGTTTTTCTTTACTACCAAGCCAAGAGAATGAGCAAACTCATTGCCGAACCACTGGAGAGATTGGATGCGATAGTGAAGCAAGTTAGCGCTGGAAAACCTTTCAAAAATGCCCCTACCTTTAACATCGCTGAACTAGACAGAACAGCGCAGGGGGTAGCCACCATGGGGGCATTGGTTGAAACAGCCAGCCAAACGAATCAACTTGCGGAGCAACAACTAGAGCAGCGCAACCGTCAATTGCAATCGGTCATTGATTTGAGTACTGATGGCTTTATTTTAACTAACGCCAATGCTGAAGTGGTGTTAGTCAACCCATCCTTATGTCAAATGACTGGGCTGAAAGCAGGAGCGCTTTTATTTAAACCGGCATCCCAGTTTTGGCATGCGCTTGTGCAATTAAGCGCTGACCATGCGATGGATTTACCGGGCTTAATGCATAGCTTTAGGTTAGAACTGCAAACCCCAGTAAAACGCATCCTGCAATGTCAAATACTCGATGTAAATGCAGATGACCCGAGCAGTGCATTTAAATTAATTCAATTACGAGACATTACACAAGACGTTGAGCTCAATCAAATGAAGAGCCAGTTTATCGCCACCGCTGCCCATGAACTACGCACACCACTCACTAGCGTGCTCGGCTACTCAGAATTATTAATGAAAGACATGGTGCCACCAGACATGCGCGAAACCGCATTTGAGGTGGTGGTCAATAAGACCAAGCTGGTCATGAACATCATTAATGAATTGCTGGATTTGGCGCGTATTGAAGCGCGCCATGGCTTAGATTTTGATATCAACGCTTACTTTGCTGATCAATTAGTTAATGAGGTGATTGCGAGCTATACCATCCCTAAAGGTCGTCAACCCATTATTGTGCATACCCTGCCTAAGCTGCGGATAAATGTGGATGTTGAGAAATTTAAAGGGGTACTGACGAACCTATTAGATAACGCCTATAAATACTCAGCAACGGGTGAAGTGCAATTGCTAATGGATGAGGTAGAGGTCGCCGGCCAAGCAAGCGTTGCTTTCCGCATCAAAGATGTAGGGATAGGCATGAACGATGATCAAATCAAGCATGCTTTTGACCGCTTCTGGCGCGCTGATAACTCTGGCGATATCCCAGGCACGGGTTTAGGTCTATCTATCGTCAATGAGGTCATGCGTGTGTTTGGTGGGAGCGTGGTGATTGAGAGCGCCTTGGGTGAAGGAACAACGGTTTCGCTATACCTACCCCAAGCCTTTGAGCGTCGAGCACGCAAAAGAAAAGCGGCCGCTGACTAAAACGTGCCGCTTACCTTAGCGTATTGATTCAAGTACGAAGTGGTTAATTAGCCGGTCTTTTCTTGTCGATCAGACCTTGCATTAACTCACGCATTTCCCAAAATGGCACAGGATTTTTGCCATACATACGAATATTCTTTGGCAATCCACCTTTGTCCACAATCTCCTGTGGCGTCATGCCGGTGACCACCACAATGGCCATGCGTGCAAAGTCTTCTGATGCACGCAACACCTTGAGCATCGCGAAGCCATCGATTTCCGGCATTTTCAAATCAGTAACCAGTAGGTCTGGCGTATGTTGTGAAATACTCACGACACCCTCACAGGCATTGTTAATTAACACGACATCGATTGGTAGACCCCATGAATCTATGGTGAGGCGATAAAGCATCAACATCTCAGCATCATCTTCAACCACCACCACTTTTAGGCGAGAGTTGTCAGTCGGCGCGGCGCTATGTACTGCTTGCACCATGGCTATCCGATTAAAAGATGCGCGCGTAATGCGCCTATGTCCACCTGGCGTTTTCCAACCTTCTAGTACGCCTTGTTCGACCCAAAGCTGAACTGACCTGATGGTGACGCCTAACTCTTTTGCCACATCACTAGTGGTCATCAAATCCAAGGCTCTTAGTGCTATTTTTTTTGTAGCCATCGTATGTTGCCTTATTTTATGGTCGCTAAAATATACTGAGAAAAATTTAAACTATCGCATTCACCTAATGACAAAGCCTGATAATATAAGTTGGTAATCAACCTACGAATTTCAGCATTATCATCAACCACTAAAATCTGCTTCAGGCCCAAATTTTTACACTTCTCTAGCTAATGCATCACTATAGTATCAACTGTGTACATTTGCAAACAAAACAACAATCATATTCAAATTTAAAATGATATTAAATTAATAATTGTCTAAACCATTAAAACCTTATCATCCCAGCTTTTACGGCTAAATTCACACAAAACATGAATCTACTGTCGCTAACCACCACATAAACTGATTATTTTATGCTTACTAAGAATTTCAATCGAATCGCCTACCCTTTAATTTACCCATGTTAAACATCGTTAACAGTCGAATTCTGTACCCAAAAAGCGCTAGTTTCTTCAAGACCATATTGAAATATTAAAGGTTCAGTTGTGCCGATTAAAAAAATTATTTAACATATCCCTATGGCTAACTAAACAAACAATTGCCTATGACTCGAAATCCTAAAAAAATATTACTGATTGAAGATCAGGTAGATATACGCAACCTGCTTAAATTAAGCTTACATGCTAAACCATATGAAATTCATGAGGCCTCTGACGCAATTCTAGGACTAAACATGGTGCATGCGCTCAAACCAGACTTAGTGATTCTGGATATCATGCTGCCACAACGCCAATCGGATAGCTCACCTGAGATTAAAGATGGTATAGATTTATGTGCCCATCTAAAAAATGATACCAACCACGCGCATATACCGATTATCCTGTTATCGGCAAAAGGGCAGCTAGCGGACAAAGCATTGGGGTTGGCCGCGGGTGCAACGGCTTATATCGTCAAACCGTTTAGCCCCATTCAGCTCATTCAACTGGTTGAGACGTTACTGTCTAATCGTTAAATAGATCCGCTCAAGCTTGCAATCCAACGCCGCAAATTCAGGCGATAACGTCATTGTCATCAGAGACTGATAGACGCTTTAAGGCAAAAATCCAACACTTGATCTAAAGCCGTTTTAAGCGCTAAATTCGCTGCCGCAACACCACCTTGCGCATCGTCACTAGCCGCATTTTCAACCACATCAAATACCTTGACTGCCAACACACGCTTGTCTGAGATATCCACCAGTTGAGCACGCAGCGTGAGTTGGGCACGACTAGGCTTGCTAGTAAAATCTTGTTGCAAGCGAATCAACTCAGTATCAAGCCGGATTTTGGCGGTGACTAACCCTGGTGTACGCACCACCGCACTAAAACCGCGGCTCTGCTCTAAACTTTGAAACAATAATGGCTCCAGCATATGTGCCGGGGTATCCAACCAGCGATTGAGGGCGAAGTATTCTATTTGATGTGGCTGGCGCTGATAAGCCATTTGAGAAGTATCAAAACCAGGATTAGCGCGCGGCATACTTAATGCCAACACCACGTTGCTGGCGACCGGTCTCGACGGCACTGAAGCGCGCGCATCTAACGTATATAAATTTACAGCCTGCGCTGGCGGGGCTCGTAAGCCACTGCATGCGACAAGTAAGGCTAGGCCACCCAACGTCAACACAAGTCGACAGAGAGCTGAAGGAAAATTAGGCTTATTCAACATTTCATCATCGCTTTCGGCTATTAAATTAGCCTTTACTCACCAGGTCCACGTGGTAGAGGGGTTTTACCATAGAGCAACACACTAGGATCTTTCTCTAACTCACTACCGATACGTCGTAATGACAGACTTAACTCACGCAACTCGCTGACCAGTTGCTGAATGTCTGGTAGGGTTTCATTAGTGAATTGCTGGGTATTGTCGAGCGTCCGATTTGCATTCACGCCAGTAGCGGCGATGGTGGTCAGCGTGTGATCAAAAGCGTCGGCACTGCGCTGAATACGTTGCGCAATCTGTGGCAACTCACGACTAAAAAGCGCTGTGTTTTCCATCGTCAATGCCGCGTTACCAAGACCCGCATCAATGCCGGCCGAGCGCGCCGCCAAGGTATGGGACAATTTCTCAATATCTGCCAAGGTTTGCTTAAACATCCGCTGATTATCTTGGTCAAGCAGCATATTCATTTTTTCGCTACTGCGATTAAGATTCACCAAGAGCGCCATGACGGTAGACTCAAGACGCATGGTCAGTGAAGGCCCAGCCTTGATAACAGGGTATTTTGCGCCAGCGACGACTTTAAGTGCTGGGGAATCACGACCACCTGCGGATAGCTCCAAGAAAGCAAGGCCAGTCAACCCTTGCATACGCAGCACTGCTACTGTATCCACTTTAACGGGCGTGCCATGCACAATATCCAATGTCAGTAGCACTTGCTCTACATTATTAGGCGCTAGCGCAATGGTGCGCACGCGACCAACCTGCACACCACGATAGCGCACCGGGGCATTCACATTGAGTCCAGCCACCGACTCTGTCATATACGTTTGATAGACATCATAAGACATCAAATAAGATTTACTGCTACTAAACCAAAGCACGCCGCCAATCAAGCCCAAGCTTAATACCAGCACAAAGATGCCAACCACCGCGTAATTTACTTTTTCTTCCATGCTTGCTCCCATGCGGCGCGTCCGCGTGCCCCGTGAAAATACTCGCGTATCAGTGGATGTGTTGAAGTAGATAGTTCCTGCATCGACCCCACCTCAATAATACGCCCTTCGCCTAGCACCGCGACTCGATCAGCGACCCGCCATAGCAAATCTAAATCATGGGTAATAATCATCATCGTCAAACCCAGCGCATCACGTAAATTCAAAATAAGCTCATCAATGCCGCTCGCACTGATTGGGTCAAGGCCTGCAGTCGGCTCATCTAAAAAAAGCAGCTCAGGATCTAGCGCAAGGGCACGTGCTAAGGCTGCACGTTTGCGCATACCGCCACTTAATTCACTGGGATATTGACTAGCTGCAGCCGCAGGTAATCCAGTCAATGCAATCTTCAAGGCCGCCACTTCATCGATGAGCTCGGCGCTCAATTGGGTGTGTTCCTTCAGGACCATACTGACATTTTCCTGCACAGTGAGCGCACTAAATAATGCGCCACGCTCAAACATCACCCCCCAGCGTCGCCGCATCGACAACGCTTCAGCATCGCTCAAACCTAGCACTTCGCGACCAAACACCTTTATTGAACCTGATCTAGGTTGTAGCAATAAAATAATAGCGCGCAATAGTGTCGATTTACCACAACCACTACCGCCGACCAGCGCAAATATTTCTCCGTGCTGGACGCGAAGGCTAACATCATCATGCACTATATTGTCGCCAAAACGTGTTTTCAGGTGCTGAACGTCAATGACTGGGGCGGTGGTTAGAATATCTGACATGGCCGCACTCATAACGTTAGCCAATTAAACACAACCGAAAACAGAGCATCGGCCAAAATGACCAAAAATATCGACTGCACGACGCTTACCGTGGTTTGGCGGCCCACGCTGTCAGCGCTCCCACCAACCTGAAACCCTTGAAAACAGCCGACCAAAGAAATAATAGCGGCAAATACGGGCGCCTTACCTATCCCCGTAAGGAACGATGACAGACTCACCGCATTACCAATACGATCAAGGAATACATCGAAACTGACGCCTAGTTTACTACTCGCCATAATCATACCGCCGAGAACGCCTGTGATATCCGCATAAAGTGTGAGTAACGGCAAAGCAATGATCAAAGCCAGCATTTTTGGTAGCACTAGCAATTCAATAGGACCTATCCCGATGGTCCGTAGCGCATCAATTTCTTCTGTGACCTTCATCGTGCCGATTTGTGCCGCATAAGCTGAACCAGAACGACCAGCGACAATGATGGCCGTCATCAACGGCGATAACTCACGTAACATGGATAGCGACACCAAATCCACAATAAAAATATTGGCACCAAATCGCTGCAATTGATCTGCGCCTTGGTAGGCAATCACCACCCCCATCAAAAATGATAGCAGGCCCACAATGGGCAAAGCATCGAAGCCGGCCGATTGCAGGTTATGTAACACTGGACGCCAACGGATAGTTTGAGGATGAGCAAGTGCCCGTAGCAACACCATGGCACACTCGCCCACAAATGCCAGCATGGCCAATAGGTTTTGTAACGCATGCCAAGCACGTTGGCCAATCCTATTAAGCAAACTCAGCGTGGGAGGCGCTATTAATTTTTGTGCCATGTTAGCGCCAGCCACCAAGGTCAGTAGCGCACTAAATTCAGGGCGCAAGCCCTCAAGAGTGACCTTACGTCCACTTCGCTCTAACGCATGGATTGTTCTATGTAGCAACCAAGCGCCTGTCGTATCTAAGGCACTCACTTCGGCAGTCATTATCAAAAATTCTGTTTGGGGGAGCAGACGGACCTCGTCTAACTGGGCCTCCATGGCCGCGATGCTTTGCACTACCCAAGGCCCGATGCAACGAATAGTCACGTATTCTGCTTCACGAGGTGCAGAAGATTCAATTAGCAGTTGTGCTGTTTGTACGTTCATTTTATAAATCCGATGCAATCACTATAACAAACCACTACCCACCCATGGCTGAGTTATAGGACAAGCCCATATTGATGCATGCTTAGTCAGAATGAAAATGCACCCAAAAAAAATTGGAAGGATGTACTTCCTATTATTGTCATAATAAGAATAGAATGTAATTAAATCTTTGTTATAGATCAATTGGCATTCATTCACTAACGGTTAGCATGACAGACTTTGAATAAGTGCCAACCAAGCACGGAGCCTCCATTAACTTTGTTATTGGATTGCATTGCTGGAAAGGAACAAAATGTTACTCCATGATCAAGCCGTCAAAAATCTAGGTGCAGAAGATTACCTAGTCATTGCTAATGAACACGCACTGCTAGAAAAGTTCTTAGACAATCTGCGTGAGGCATGCGCATGTTGCAAGTTAGGGGAGCAGAAAAGCTGCACGACTTGCGATCCTGAAAAGAGAGCTTCATGCCAAGGTCGCCTACCCTCTTTTTTATATTACGTGATTGATCTAGCCGCTAAGCATTTTGATCATGAAGAAAAAATTATGCTAAGTAGACCCCACGTAACCGAAGACTATGAGTACTTTCGACTCCACCATCAAGCGCATGTGGAAATTATGCAAAAGTTAAATGCGTTGGTGGATCAGTGCTTTTCACTTGATAAAAACACCGATACCGGCACTGTTTACCGTCAATTTCACCAAACACTGTCTGAGCTATTTACCCAACATGACCAAGCTTTTGATGACCCCTTTATTGATTCCACCAAAAGTTAGCACTCACTACGAGAACGCCACCAACACTTAAATTGCTGGAAGTTCTAGCATAGGCTGTAAGATGTAATGCAGATTAGTTGCGCCAAACTTGGTCTGCAAAATTAATATGAGTGCATGTAAATCTGCGAGTGTTGCATGAAGCATAAACTGCACCCGTTGCTGACGACCAGTCACTTGCTCCACCATACTTAATTCCGTGCTTCCCGCCCCAGGTCGCGTGCCATGTCCATAGACCTTGCTACTCGTAAAGCCAGCAATAGTCTTTTGTAGCAGTAAAAAATCTACTAAAACTTCCTCTAAATTAGGTGGTGCAATCACAATGAGCAGGGCCTGTGCGCTTGAATTTTGTGTCATCGATAATTCCTATTTAAAAAATCTACGGTAAAAAATAGGTAGCAATACCAGCGTCAGTGCGGTAGAACTCACCAGCCCCCCGATTACCACAATAGCTAATGGGCGTTGAATTTCAGAGCCAGGACCCGTAGCAAATAACAGTGGAATTAAACCAAAAGCGGCAATGCTTGCCGTCATAAGCACCGGCCGTAATCTGCGCTTAGCGCCTTCAATCACAATGTCGAGCTTGCTCATCCCTTGCGCTTCCAATAGGTTGAAATAACTAACCATCACCACTCCGTTGAGTACCGCAATGCCCAGTAGGGCAATAAAACCTACAGAAGCCGGCACCGACAGATATTCACCAGAAATCCATAGGGCAAATACGCCGCCTATCATGGCGAACGGAATATTGGAAAGGATCAACAAGGCTTGTTTAATGGAGCCAAAGGTGGCAAACAAAAGCAAGAATATCAAGCCTATGGCAACTGGCACCACAATAGCCAATCGTGCCGCAGCACGCTGCTGATTTTCAAACTGACCGCCCAGTTTAAGTGAATAGCCTTCGCCTAATTTCACTTCAGCATTGATACGCTGTTTCGCTTCCTCAACAAAGCTGACTAGGTCACGATTGCGGATATTAGCTGTGACTACGACCATCCGCACACCACGCTCACGATCAACTTTGACTGGACCTTCGGCACGTTCTATTTTAGCCACTGCCGACAGCGGGATATTAGTGCCAGTAGATGAAGTTAGCATTAAGTTGCCAAAGTCTGCCGGCGAAGTACGTAAACCTTGACTGCCTCTCACCAACACCGGTGTGCGCCTTTGTCCTTCTTGTACGATACCAATTTGCTTACCCTCTAACTGCGCCAGCAAAATGGACTCAATCTCGGCAATGCTCAAGCCCAAGCGGCCGGCAGCTACACGATCGATCTTGATTTGTAGATACTGTACACCACTATTTTGTGGGGTATAAACATCTTGATTGCCTTTAATAGACTCTAGGATCTTGATGATCTGCTGTGCTTTACTATTAAGTTGATTTAAGTCTGGACCATATATTTTAATGGCGAGATCGCCACGCACACCCAATATCATTTCGTTGACACGCATATCAATCGGCTGTGTAAAGTTATAGGCAAGCCCTGGCATTTGCGCCATCACTTTACGCAACTCGTTGAGCAGTTCCACTTTGGTTTTCATGCGCCAAGTATCTGCTGGCTGCAAAATTAAAAAGTTATCAGTTTGATTTAAACCCATCGGGTCTAAGCCAAGCTCATCTGAACCTACGCGAGAATAGATTTCTTTCACTTCGGGCACTTGACTCAAAATAGCACGCTGCACATTCATGTCGGTGACCATACTTTGTTGCAAATTGATGGAGGGTAATTTTTCCACCCCAATAATTAGATCTCCCTCATCCATTGTTGGCATAAAAGTTTTGCCAATTTGCGTATAGACAACACCGGTCAATAGCAGCGTGACACAAGCGCCAATGACAATCGCTTTAGCATGGTCCAAACTCCATTTAAGTACTGGCTCATAAATAGCGAGTGCTTTTCGCACAAGCCAAGGCTCTTCATGGCTGACTTCTTTAAGTAAGAACGAAGCCAGAACGGGAATCACCGTTAGCGACAAGAATAATGAACCTGCTAGTGCAAACATAATAGTCAGCGCTACTGGAGTGAATAATTTACCCTCCAAACCTTGCAAGGTAAGTAAGGGTAAAAATACGGTGATAATAATCAACACCCCTGCCGTGACTGGCACGCTTACCTCGCGCACTGCGCGGTAAATGATATGCATCCGTGGCAGGCTCTCACGTCTTTTGCTTTCGGCGAGATGCGACACGATATTTTCAACCACTACCACTGCGGCATCGACTAACATACCAATGGCAATTGTGAGGCCACCCAAGCTCATCAAATTGGCCGACATGCCAAAATAGCGCATCAAAAAAAATGTAAATAATGCAGACAGCGGAAGAATAAAAGCAATGGTCAACGCCGCTCGGAAATTACCTAAAAACAAGACCAGTAAGATCAGAACCAAGACAACCGCCTCTAGCAAGGCTTTGGTTACTGTATGCACGGCACGCTCAACTAAACTTCCTCGGTCATAAAACACATGGGTAGTCACGCCTTTAGGAAGCGTCGGTGCGATTTCCGCTAACTTTTCCTTTACGCCATCCACCACTTGCTGTGCATTTGCACCACGTAAGCCTAACACAAGCCCTTCAACCACCTCGCCTTTACCATTACTGGTCACGGCACCGTAGCGAGTAATAGCACCGATGCGAACATCAGCAATATCCGCGATTTTTACCGACATGCCCTGCTCGGATCTCACCGTCGTATTTTGCACGTCCTCTATGGTTTTAAAAGCACCTTCAGCGCGGACTAATAACGAACCTTCGCCATCATTTAATTTACCAGCGCCGCCGTTACGATTATTCTTCTCCAGCACCTGTTGCAGGGTATCAATGGCCACACCACGGGCATACATACGTGCGTTATCCGGCACAATTTCAAAACTACGCACGTACCCGCCCAATGTATTGACATCAGCCACGCCTGGGACGGTACGCAGTTGTGGACGGATTACCCAGTCCAGCAGGGTGCGACGCTCTTGCAGACTCAAGCTATCGCTTTCTACCGTAAACATAAACATCTCACCCAATGGCGTAGTCAAGGGTGCCATGCCACCGGAAGCATCGGCGGGTAAACTTGGCCATACTGCATTTAAACGCTCGGCGACCTGCTGCCGTGCCCAGTAAATATCTGTGCCATCAGCAAAGTCGACCGTAATATCGGTCAATGCATATTTAGCCACCGAACGTAAACCTGTCTGATTGGGAATACCAAGCACTTCCACTTCAATAGGGGCAGTAATGCGTGCTTCGACTTCCTCCGGCGTCATTCCAGGGGCTTTAACAATGATTTTAACTTGCGTGGAAGATACGTCTGGAAAAGCATCGATTGGTAAGGCTTGGTAGGCTAGCGCACCCGCGGCAGCCAAACCGATGGTCAGGATTAGCATCAACAGCCTTTGCGTCAATGCGAATTGAATCAGCTTAGCTAACATTATTCAGCCCCTAACCCTAACCAAGTACCTTTGATTGCAGAAACGCCTGATACCGCTACTTTCTCACCCTCTTTAAATTTCGCGTCAACTACCGCGTCATCCCCTTCCTCTGAGATCACAGTGACCTCTTGCGGACGGAAGCCTTTGCTTATTTGCACAAATACCAAAGCCTTGGCCCCTTGTCTAGCTAGGGCAGATTTAGGCACACTAAAGTGCTTAGCCTCACTACCTAAACTAATCTCGGCTTCCACAAACTGGCCTGGTGATAACTTTTCAGCCCCCTGCGTAATTTCGGCACGCAAGTGCAAAGTTTGATCAGCCTTATTGACGCTACGAATGACCGCGACCAATTTACCGCTAGCCTGCAATTTAGGGACTAATACCGGCATACCAATTTTGACAAACGGCAAACCTTCAAGTGGCGCATGAATTTCCAGCCAAAGTGGATTCAATCTGCCGATGCGATAAATTGGCATGGCCGTATCGACGCGCTGCCCAGTGGTGACCATTTGCTCTAACACCTGACCTGCAATAGGGGCTGTTAGCGTAATGCCACTCGTCATGCCTGTGCTTGGATTTAATCGAGAAAGTTCTTCTGCACCCATACCAGCCAAGCGTAAAGCTTGTTTTAATTGTGCTAGAGAAGCGCTACTTGCTTCATGTGCACTTTCAGTATCGAGAAAACGGCGTTGCGGAATAATGCCATCTTTAAATAACTCAGCATCACGCGCTAAGCTTTTGGCTGATAATTTATTTTGCGTCATCGCCAACAAATAATCTTTTTGTAAGCGCAGTAAGTCGGCACTGGTTAAATGCGCAATTGGTTGACCTACTTTCACTTGCTGCCCGGCCGCCACAAACAACTGGTCTATTAAACAAGATTGCGGCGCACTCACTACACGCTCCTGACCAACAGGTACCACAATTTCTGCTGGAAAACGGCGACTGCTGAGCATGGTATTTTTGCCTACCGGGGTGACCGTAACGCCTAGGCTTTGTTGCTGAGTAGCGGTCATTACAACGTCAGCAGCTTGCGCACTTCCGACAAAAGTTAGATAAATAGTGCTGATGAATACTAAGTTTAATACGCGGGCGATGGCATTCACGGTAATACTCCTACGACTTGGTTATAGCGGGCAATATCCCACTGCAGTTGAATTTTACGGGTAGTAAAAGCACGTTCGGTATCATAAGTTTGCGCTTGCACACGTAGCAAACTTACTAAATCCGTTTCGCCTAAGCTAAATGCTTTTTGTGCCAATTTGGCACTCTCTTTAGCAATCTCATATTGCTTGGTCGCAATAATTAACTCAGTACGGCTCACACTTAAATTATGCTCGGCTTCATGCATCATGGCTTCAAGCGCTGTCCGAAGCTTCTCACGTTCGGTGAGCGCATATCCTACGCCCATCTCAGCTGTAGCTTTAATCGGTGCGGCACGTGCGTCCCCACCAAATGGAATTCTGAGTCTCAACCCAACACTGTCATTGGATAAGTTATCAAATGCGCCCTGCGCTCTACGCATATTGAGTAAGACCTGTAGATTTTCATGACTTTCAATTTGCGCTAGATTGCGCTCGGTTTCTGCTAAATCCAGTTTAGATTCCGCCTCAATCCAAATGGAAGAATGACTATAATCTTCTAGACTTGACTGCGTCTCAATAAAACTACTAGGCAACTCATGCAACCCAGTCAGTAAAGAATAGCGATGGCGCGCATGCATCACCTCAGCATCAGCACGCAATTGCTCTCTTTCTGCACGCAAAGTTTCTTGTTGTGCGAGCATAAAATCAGTTTTGGCCATTTCACCAGCCTGATATCGTTTCTCTACATCTAACTGTAAGTTGCGGGCTAGTTCAAGTTTACTGGAAGCTAAAGCTAGATTGTTGTCATTGAAGGCGATATCCCAAAGCGCCTCACGTAGCATTCCCGCCACTTGTAATCTTATACTTTCCCGGCTAGCAGCCACATTGGACTGAAACGCATCTGCTACTTTAAGGCGATTGCTACGCTGGTTTGGTAGCCAGATCGGCAGCTCCACCTCCGCCAACCACTCACGTTCATTGCGCCCGCTGGTAAGCCCATCATTTTGATGGGCTACAATCATAGCGGGTGTGGAAGGCAAGATGGCGTGCGCAATAAGGGCTTTTGCTGTGACCATTTGCTCGCGTGACTGAATCGACGCCTGCATAGGGTTACGGGCGATGGTTTTTTCTAACACATCGTGTAATTGCAGATTTGGATTAACCACCAACGCATCAACGTGGTCGCTATCGGCAGCAAGCGCTGGAACAATCCATGTCGCTATTGATAAGCAGACTATGAGCACTTGTAACCATCGTTTAAAATTCAGCATGAAACTCTCCTAAAATCAAAAAATAACATTGCTAAATGACACCAATGTTAATTATGTATTAATTTAGAAAAGAGGTGGGGCGCGTGGTGAGGATTGAGGTCTGAGATGAATCGGCAGCGAGGATGAAAAACGCGCTACAAATAAAGTGGATAGGCTTTTTGCCAACAACATTGCAAGCACAAATAATATGGCAAACAACGGAAGTGAAAGTAAGTCAAAGCGCTCAAGCAGGGCTTTATTCACCCCGATAGTATGTGAGCCATTGCTGATATTTTTAAAAACCGGGGTTTTATCTATCGCTTGTAAAGAGTCATCTGCAGCCATGTGCAGACCCTGACCTTGTTGTGGGCTATCAGTTTCAAAATGCGCATGAATCAAGGGTGAGATCATTTGCAAGAAAGCAAACCAAATCACTATTGTCCATAGAATTTTTTTATTGGGTACTGAAAACATTATTTCACTATAACATCTATTTTCATAATGACAAATGGGCTTTGCTACAGTCAATCTTGATGCACAATAGACTAGTTAGATTGTAGCAAAAGTATGTAAAAAAGAAGGTGCTTAAAGTGATGAGGTCAATGAAGAGTTGCCATTGTAGGCTTCTCTTAAGATGAATTTAATATGAACGCTTTCTTGGGGTATAAGTAGCACCGCTAGACTCAATATGTCTAAACGTAATACGGCCATTATTAATGTCATAAGGTGACAATTCCAAGGTGACTTTATCGCCAGCTAAGATACGGATATGATTCTTTTTCATCTTACCACCAGTGTAAGCAATCAACTTATGTCCATTATCAAGCGTCACACGGTAGCGTGAGTCAGGTAATATTTCCATTACCACACCATTCATTTCAATTAGTTCTTCTTTAGCCAAATCGGTATCTCCAGTAATATTTCGAGGCATGCATTTAGCGACAATCTCATCGAGATTGCAACATGGGTAAACTGAGGTGTAGACCAGCTAAATTAAAACACCCCAAAAATACATAGCCAATTCGTTGATTATTATAGGCTTACAGGGGTCATTTAGCAATGTATACCCCCAGCTAATTTAATTAAGCAATCATTGTCAGCGTAATTATTGCTAAAATAAATTAACTTTATAGTGATAAGATAGTAAATATTGCTTGACAGGTCGATTGATTACCCGTAAAAAGCACTCTTGGCGTTTGATTTTTTGATTTTTCTGATTCCGCAAGGTTCATTATATTTTGAAAACCCGAACTTTTGGGTGCCCCCCTTTATTTAGTATGGATATATAAGATTATGGCAACAGGTTTAGTTAAATGGTTTAATGATTCTAAAGGTTTTGGTTTCATTACTCCTGATGCAGGCGGTGACGATTTATTCGCACACTTTTCAGCAATCGTAGAT
>Ga0214167_1000408_pt1 | contig 22508 bp, 30 predicted proteins | sample TroBogypolimnion_45_FD_153006 | JGI IMG/M metagenome (GOLD analysis project Ga0214167, IMG submission 153006) | Freshwater microbial communities from Trout Bog Lake, WI - Practice 18AUG2009 hypolimnion v3 | ecosystem: Environmental > Aquatic > Freshwater > Lake > Hypolimnion/Profundal zone ... | reverse complement strand
AGGCAGGCAGGCAGGTAGGCAGGCAGGCAGGCAGGCAGGCAGGCAGGCAGGCAGGTAGGTAGCCCGCACAAAAAGTATGGTTATTGAGCTCAAAAAAGATGTTAGCGAGTGATAGATACTGCTACACGTGACTTATAAGCGCTTGTATGATGATATATGAACAGTAAAAATTTTGGCTTATAAATAGCTTTTTTCCATAAGCACTTGATTTTATTTGAGTTTAGTCTCTTATATTATTATTACTTTTATTATATATATATATAACTTTATTCTAGAAAAGTTTTTTATTTTTTACCCTCTTTTGTTTTTTTCTTTTCCTATCTAAAGATAACCTTAATCTTTAATATAATAAAATTGCTACTTTATAAACTCCAAAACAATTTAATAATCAAGTGCTTAGAACAAAAAGCTTTTTATAAGCTAAAAAAATCACCACACTTATATCATCATACAACGCTTTGCAGACTGCATACACCGCGGTCTACGTGTCACTAACATACTTTGTAAGCTCAAAAAAACTGATATATCGAGTAAAATCAAATACCTACCGTTTTTTTACATTTTAGTGAGTTTATATCAAGCATTATATCACTGACAAGTCAGTATAAAAAAAAGCTATCATGTACAAGTCAGTATAAAAAAAAGCTATCATCGACAAGTCAGTATAAAAAAAAGCTATCGCTAACAAGTCAGTATTTAAAAAGATATAAAGCTAACAAGTTTGTAAAAGATAGCGCACTATCAAACTAAGTCAGTAAGCAAAAGATATAAAGCTGACAAGCTTGTATCAAAAAAAGTGTGATATAAACAAGATAGTAGACAAAAGATAAAAATAAAACAAAGTAGTGTTAAAAATATTTTTATTTATTTTTACAAAAAGCTTTGTATTTTTATTTTTACATGATATATTTTTACACGAGTCAGCACTTCAGCTGACTTTTACCCTTTTTTATAAGCGTGTAGATAGTCTACACGCATTACTTGGAGAATAAAAAATGCAAATAAGAGAATTAACATTAGCTGCAAGTGCAACAGGCGTAAAAGAGGCACGCCTTTATTTAAACAGCGTGTTAATAACACGCAATTTTATCCTTGGTAGTAATGGACATAAACTAGCGCGAATCATTCGTGACGATGATCAAAGCTTACCTGAGGACCTTGAAAAGATTATCATTCCCATTGCAGCTGTTAAAAGCTTCCTAAAAAAATTCGGCAAAAAGGATGAGTTAACTACTTTTGAAGTAGTAAAAATTGGTGCAAAATACGCGCTATCAGCTCACTATGGGGACATGGTGGAAGTTTTTGAACCACTTGACCACGCCTACCCTGACTTCAAAAAAGCTTTTGCTAAAATTGGCGCGGAGCAGGGGCTAAAAGAAAGCCTGACAGATTACGATTATGAACTTTTAGGTGACGCTCAAAAAGCAATCAATACCTATTTGAGCAAAAAAGGCGGCCCGGTGAAGCTTACCAGGCGGGACACGTTAGGATACTTCCAACCGACGGACGGCATAATTTACATCGTTATGCCTTGCACAATATAAAAATTTAATTAATCAGGCGGGCGATATGCCCGCCAATAACCGGAGAAAGAAAATGATAACTTTTAACATAGAAATAACAGACACCTTTAATGGGGAGTCTAATTACTCGTGGGTAAAAAGAGACCAATTAACCACTAAAAAGCCGTCAAGAAGGGCGATAGTTCAGAAAGCTAAAGCATGGACCGGTTTCACCGGCATTAGGTGCGATGTGGACGGGCACGATAGCTTTATCACAATTAAACCCCGTGGTTTATGCCAAATAGTATTCATAAATATAGAGTACTAAAAACGTTATGTAAAAATTTAAACTTTACAAACAGCGGATATAAAATTATTATATTCGCTCAAAAAAGGGTTACTGCTTATGCCCATATCAAAATAAGCAAGTATATAAGGAATAAAACCATGAAAACATTTAAAGAGATAGCCCAGACACTTGAAGAAAAGTACCGTGTAAGCGGTATAGATAATGCCAGTTTCGTAGTGCACTCACTGGCATCAAGTGAGGTCTTAGCAATATCAGTAACGCTTAACGCGTGCGGGTACAACAACCAGCCCGTGCTTATCGCACCAGGTGAGTACCGTTTGGAGTTACTCTAATGAGTAGCATAGAGCTAAACATAGACTACCTGCTAAGCGGGGGGGATCAAGAAAGCAACCGAATAGGTGAGGCTCTGGGCTTAAAGGATGTTTATGATATAAACATCACGCTTGAATATACGTGTCGTGCACCACAACCACAAACCCTTTATGACCCTGCTTGGTATGAAGAAATAGAGGTTGAAAGCTATTACATAGCAGGTGTTTATGAAGGTAGCACCTACGCTCCTATATCTAAAGAACAGAGCGATATGCTTTTAAATTTGAAGCCCCACATTATCGACAGCTTGCACTTAGTTGATAGCATAATCGACAGTCGCAACGATAATTAACTAATCAGGTGGGCGGTAATGCCCACTATAACCGAGGAATAAAAAAATGAATAATGTGAACATAGTAAGAGCAGTAGCCTTGGCAGTAGCCTTCATATCAGGTGGGGTGGCTTACCATACTTATTTTAAAACAAACCATGCGAACTACGTGGAGCTTAAGAATACCAAGTCAGGTAAGTTCGTCATTATAAATGATTCAAAAGGTGAGGGTCATATATATGAGCTTAACGAGCTAGAACCGGTGCCCATACCGAACCAAAACCAAAACCTAAGTACTTATAGCTCAGGGACAAGCCAAAGCTATCAACTGCCAATGGGCAACAAACACTAAACTTAACAGCGGGTAGCAATACCCGCGAGGATTTAAAATGGAAATGGTAAAAGATCCAACGGAACTCTTGCACGAGTTCACAGCCCATGTGCTAACGATACATAAAAAATACAAGGGGGAAATGCAGAAAACGCATGGCATACCTGAAGATATTTATATCAGGTTAGAGGTAGAGCAGAAGATGCTCTATATAGATACCCGCTTTCTAACAGCCGCTGGACTAATAGCTAGCTTAATTGAATGGCGCAAGCTGTCGTCATACAGGGGGACACTGCTTAAACGCATGGCGGCAGGTACTGGCAAAGTGGAAGGGGCGGTTAACTGCGTGGCGTTTGATTTAATCCCCGTGTCAGAACAAGGCGCAGGGGATGTGGATGATAGCTTGAAGCGTATCAGACCAAGACGAGGCAGACCGCTGACTGTACATAAGCGCATTAGGTATCAAAAACAAGCGGGTGAAGTAGCGGGCAAGTTAGCTAACTTCAGCGATCAGGTGGGTAACTGGCACGAAGCATACGGACACTTGCCGATATACGAAGAACTGCATAAGTATATTAAAGATGCTAAACGGACGTATGAAGAAGCCTATAACATGCTCAGTCTTGGACGCAGATCCAAGGTAAGAGCGGAAAGGCGGCCTAGTGCGCCTAAAAAAGCTATCCACATTGCGTACATAAGATGCACGGGGCTTGACGAGTTAATCACTAAAGATAGTGAGGCGATATATAAACTTATCCGAAAGTTTGTCCAGGATGAGCGGGGCAATTTTACATTGCAGGAGCGCGAGTATATCCCGCCTATGGATAAATCGGAGTGGATAGGCAGATACGAACAAGGTGAGGATAAGGACGGTGAGAACGCATATAAGCACTTATACGTACCGATCAGTATCATCAAAGCGGGGGTCTATAACAATGACATCTTAGGGTATAAACACGACAAGCGATACCTTGAGACCTGCCAGAAGTATATCGGCTTTAGGGGCTTTAGATGTGCTAAATTTGACTTGGGGGCTCTCGATGACTAGGGCAATAACTACGGAGAATTGAAATGAACCGAGCATTAGACGACGCTAAATTACATGCAAGGGAATACGCTAAAGAATATTACAGGGTTAATAGGGAAAAATGCAACGCGAGGACTTATGCGAACATAGCGAAAAGAAAAGCGATAGAAGCTGAAATGAAAGCAAGGGGGTTACCTGCGACAAAGAAAATACCACAAGCTGCTGACACACTGACAATCAAAGAAGTGGCAGCTATGCTGGAGCTAACAACACCAAAAACTAGAGCAATAAGTAAAGACACTAGATATAACATGCCTAAGTACACGCAGATAAGATTAGATGGAGCAGAGCTATACGATTTGTTCCAGATTAAAGAATGGATGCAACAGTATAAAGAGGTGTTAACGCACCTGGCTATCACGGGACGGAAGCACAGCAACAACGGAATACCCTTAACCAAAGAGGTTATGTTGTTAGTAAACTGGGTAGTAAACTGCGCTCACATCGAGCGACATACCCTGCGATTGCAACAAGAAGCGGCGGGCAAAAGACTATGTGCTAGCTATGGTGTCAAATCATTATTGGAGATTAAATTATGAAAAAATTAGATCTATATAAACTAAGAGACGCGCTAGAACATGCGCTATTTTTAATTAGCCAAGAAGAACCCGAACCAGAAGCATTTAACTGGGGGGATAAAGACCCAGTAATTTGTGAAATAAACGGCTATAGATGGCACTTAGGGCCAGAGGCCGACAATAAATTAAATTGGGATGATGCTAAAAATTGGTGTGAGTCAGTAGGCGGTGAATTGCCTCCTAGAGAGGTGTTTTTAATGGCGTATCTTAATGAAGGCATCAGACCATTGTTTAAACCAGAATGGTACTGGAGCAGCACCGAGTTAGATGAAACGTTAGCCTTTCTTCAAGCCTTCTACGATGACGGACAGGACAACAACTTCTTCAAGACCGACACAAACTACGTGCGAGCAGTCAAGAGGGTGAAGATATGAAATATTTATTAATAGCGATGCTGCTAACAGGTTGCGATGCGCAGCCGCTTATTGTAGCTTCTCCAGAGTATAAAATTGATAACTTGAAGTTTTACAAGGGAAAGCATGACATTTGCTATGCTATGTATGGAGCTGGCGGTGGCACAGTTATGACGAGTGTTCCTTGTGAGAAGGTGGGGTTATGAGTAGCCCTGAAAGAGAGCTCCTGCAAGAATGCTATTTTTTTATCGACAACAAAGTTACTGTCTCTAGTAAAAGGCTATTAGATCGAATAGACAAACTACTCGCCCAACCTGAGCAAGAGCCTGTGGCTTGGATGTATGAAGAAGCAACAAGCTTTAATAAAGATGGATATTTTTCGGAATGGCTGCCTTGTTTTTATTTAGAAAAAGCTGATGAAGATAAGAGTCTAAGAAACGAGACACCACTTTACGCATCACCACAAAAACGTGAGCCGCCACAAACAGCGCGTGAAATGTATCAGCGTGGTTATGCAGCGGCAGAGCGTGACTTAAAGCGTAAGCCTTTGAGTGCTGAAGAAATAAAGCAAACAACGCAAGGTATGAGCGAATTTGGTGCTGATATGTTTAAAGCAGGGGTTGTAGCAGCGGAAAAAGCACCCGGCATTGGAAAGAGTAACGAGCGGTGAATTTTACGTAGAAATAATGGGCTGTTTATTAATAACAGCTTTTACTGGGTTAGTTGTTACATGCGCTGTCTGGTTTGCCAGCTTTGTCTATGATGATATTGTAGAAAAACGCAAGTGGAGAAAAAGAAATGAAACTATATGAGCTAGGCAATGACAAACGATTTACTTTAGTAGATGATGATTCAGGCACAGTATTCCTATTAGACCATATAGATGGTGCGTATTCTGTATGCTTCATAGGCAATGCGATTGTACACATATCAGCTAACGCTGAAATAGAAGAGGTGGAGTGATGAGATTAGATGAGATGGCGATTGCCTTTGTAGGGTTCTCGGTGGGTGTGATGGCGCTAGCGTTTTCAGCTCTTTTGGTAGTAAATATATGGGTAATGCAATGAAAAAGTATGTAGTAAATGTATGCCAGCAAAGGAGTGCTTATGAAGGCTTATTACAATGAGTTTGATCCACATGCTGCGGCTTGGTTAAGACAACTCATTGCTAATGGGTTGATTATGGATGGGGTAGTAGACGACCGTTCTATCATTGAAGTAGAGCCAGAAGATCTAAAAGGATTTACCAGACATCATTTCTTTGCAGGTATAGGTGGATGGGAATTGGCTTTGCAATTAGCCAATTGGCCTATTGATCGTCCTGTATGCACAGCATCATTACCATGCCAGCCATTTAGTGTAGCTGGCGCACAAAAAGGAAAAGAAGATGAACGACATTTGTTACCGCACTTTATCGACCTCGTTAAGCAATGCAATTTCCAAACAATTTTTGGAGAACAAGTACCAGGCGCAATCAAACACGGCTGGCTCGATGATTTATGCCTTGAAATGGAGCGAGAAAAGTACGCCGTTGGGCGGATTGTACTCACAGCAGCAGGCGAGGGTGCGCCCCATATCCGACAAAGATTGTACTGGGTGGCCGACAGCATCGACAAGGGATCAGATACCGTTAAGCGGATGGGCGACTCCAAACACGATGGACAATTTGCCAGCTCGCAGTCAACAAGCGATGCAACATCAGTTCGACACAGCAAGACCTGGACGAACAGCACCAGCGAATCTGAGGGAGCAAGTACATCCAGAGTTATATCCGAATGGACCGACCCAGACTGGCTATATTGCCGAGACAAAAAGTACCGGCCAATTAAACCCAGCATTGAGCCGTTGGCTAATGGGCTTCCCAAAGGAATGGGATATAGCAGCGATACAAGCGAGCCGATTGATGTCAACAACATGCAAGAAGCGCGAGTCATGAGGCTTAAAGGTTATGGTAATGCAATTGTTCCACAGGTTGCAGCATCATTTATTAAAGCATTTTTGGAGATTTAATATGAAAAAGTACACAGCGATAATTAATTTTAAGATTGAGATAGAAGCAGAAGATCAGGACGTGGCAGAATATATAGCATCAACGGCTCTACCTAAGACGTATTACTTTAGGTGTGATACAGGTAACGGGAAATATTTGAGAGGATTACCCCCTGTGGTCTTTGCAAATGAAGCCGAAAAAGAAGGTAAACCAGAAGGATACTGGAGGAATAGATAAGCGAGTAAAGGTGTGGTAAGATAAACAACTGTTATCAAAGATAAGAGGTTTTAAATGTTGTCAGCAGATAAATGCTACGAATTATGGTACTCAAAAAAGGACTTAGTGGAAACTATACGCCTGATCTATGAGACAGGGTTTAACGCAGGGCAAAAAAAGGTTAAAAAGAATGGCAAACAAAACGTCAAACAAAAATCGCAAGAAACCGAAGAGCAACCCTTTTAAAGCAAGTGAACAGTATGGCAGATGATGTAGACAAAGCTAATGCCCAAGCGCAGTTAATACTTGAAGTTCAAATAAAGCTAAACAAAAAGGACATTGATCCCTTTCAAAATGAGTCGGGTCAATGCTGGGAGTGCGATACCCCTGTTGCAGATAATCGCAGATGGTGTTCAACAGAATGTAGAGATGCGAGTGAGTTATGAAACAGAAAAGAGAAATAGACGGCTACTTTGATACCCATGCAAAAATTGTATGGGTGCTTGCAATATCATTGTTTATTTACGGGTACGCTAAATGGGGTTCTTGCTTCTAAAGGTCTAGTATGAATTGGGCAGACTTTGTTTTCCCCCCCATAAATCTCTGGAATTACCCTAAACAAAATGAGGATTATAAAATGAGCGATTTAGAAGATATAAATTTAAGTAGTCCCCACGAAACAGTGGTTAAGCCTGTGTGGAAAATAAAAGAATCACCTGCAACACCCGATCTTATTAACAACCCAGCGCATTATAAAAAAGGCGGTTTTGAAGTATGGGATATAATAGAAGCCTTTGGGTTAAACTATAATATAGGTAATGTGACTAAGTATATCCTTCGTGCGGGACACAAGGGTAATAAGTTGGATGACTTAAAGAAGGCTAGAGCCTATTTAAACAGGGAGATAGAAAAAATAGAGGGTAAGAAATGAAAGAGTTGTTTAAAAAATGGTTTTGCTCTCCTCACAAGTGTATTATTTTTAGAAACTATTACTGGATAAATAAAAAAGTATGCGTTGATTGCGGGAAAGAACACCCCATAGGCGAAGCGCATTTTATAAAGCATCAGAGGTAACCATCATGGTACAGTATAGATGAAAGTGTTAGCCCTGCTCTTAGTGTTATTGCCTACACTGAGTTCGGCAGGAGAAAAAGAGTGCTTAGCAGCTATAATGGTCAGCGAAGCATCAGGAGAAAGTTTAGAAGGATTGGTAGCAGTAGCTCAGGCAAGTATAAATAGGGCAAAGGCTACTAGGCGTGCGGTGTGTAATATAAAAGGTGTTACACGTAAGAGTCCACCTGCGGATTTAGCAGAGTATTATATGGCGCTAGCCGAGTCTATTTTAAAAGGAGGCAAGTCTATTGTCGGTGCTGCGGATAGCTGGGAAAGAAGTAGAATACCAAAATACGCGGGTAAGATTACCCGTAGAATAGAACACCACACCTTTTATGTATCTAAAAGATTAAACTAGGAGAAAAGAATGAAAGTAACACTAGAAGAATATACGAACCCCTTTAGTTTAGGGAAGTACGCTGGCATTTGTTATGGGAGAGAAGGCAATGACGAGAAACGATTGGCTCACATTATTGGGGTTGGGCACTTATCTGTGCTGCGGTTTGGCAGTGCTGTATTTCGCATTGAAGGAATTAGCAGGGTATGCCTAGCCCAGCTTACAAGAAGTAAGCATTTAGATTATTTAGTACGAAGCTCTAGGTACTGTGACGAAAGCGAAGCTGAGTATATTTTGCCTGCTGCATTTGAAACCATACACCCAGAGAACCTTGAGGTTATTAATCGCCACATACAAGAAGGCGCACAACTCTATAAAGAACTGCGGGATGGGGGGTTTGCTAAACAAGACGCTAGATATATTCTACCACAAGCACAGGAAACAGAGCTCTATGTAGTGGGTAACTACCAAGCATGGGTAGATTTTATTAAACTTAGGACATCTAAATCTGCTCAACTTGAGGTGCGAGAAGTAGCCCTTAAAATCAAATTACATTTACAACATGCTGCGCCTATTATATTTGGTGAACCCGATGCCTTGGATTGAATTAAATGATGATCGTAGAATACCCACAGATGAAATAGTGCATGAGTTGTCCATTTGCTGGGAGGAATATTCACAAAATAAAAGCGATCCTGAAACTAATGAAGCGATGGCCTTTTTAGTTCAAATAGCTGCGGCTAGGATGTGCGTAGTCAATAAAAGAAATCACTTCTTAATAGTGGGGTTGATAGTCACTAATGTGTTATGGGCGCTAAATAAAATAGGGGGGCTCTAATGACCCCCGAAGGTGCTATTAAAAAAAGAGTTAAAGAAATCCTTGCTGATGCAGGTGCTTGGTACTGTATGCCTGTAGGTTCGGGCTATGGCAAATCAGCAGTGCCTGATTTTATCATTTGTCATCAAGGATTCTTTATCGCCATCGAAACAAAAGCAGGCAACAAGCAAGCCACGGCTATACAGGCTAGAGAAATAGAACGAATAAAAGCTGCGGAAGGTATAGCGTGGGTTATTAATGAAACCAATATAGCGGAGTTAAAAGAATGGATATTATCGGTGTCGACCTTGAGACCTATTACGACAAAAAGTACAGTCTCTCAAAAATAAGTACTCAAGAGTATATAGATCACCCACTCTTCGAGGTTATCGGAGTAGCAGTAAAAGTAAATGAAGCCCCTGCTGAATGGCACAGCGGGACAATGGAGGAGACTAACAAATGGTTAGCCCAGTTTGATTGGGAAAATTCTTGGGTGTATGCCCACAACACTCTATTCGATGCCACTATTTTAACGTGGAAGTTCGGTATAAAGCCCAAATTGTGGATAGACACTTTGTCTATGGCTAGGGCAGTGCATGGCACAGAAGTAGGGGGGTCACTTGCTAAACTAGCGGAGCATTACGAGTTAGGGCAGAAAGGCACTGAAGTAGTCAGTGCTATGGGGGTTAGGCGAGCAGACTTTAGCGAAGAAGAACTAGCTAAGTACGGCCAGTATTGCATAAACGATGTAGAGTTGACCCATGGACTATTCAACCACTTAGCCCTACACTTTAATAGGATTGAGATAAAGCTCATTGATATGACTATTCGTATGCACACAGAGCCTAGTTTTGTCCTAGACCTGCCTACGCTAGAGGACCACTTACACCATACCAAAAGGCGCAAAGAAGATTTACTGGCAGCTAGCGGTATGGCTAAAGAGGACTTAATGTCTAATCCTAAATTCGCTGATGTATTAAGATCGCATGGGGTAGTGCCCCCTATGAAGATAAGCCCCACAACGGGTAAGGAAACATACGCCTTCGCTAAGACTGACGAGGATATGAAAGCATTATTAGACTATCCAGACTTTGACGTTCAAGCTATTGTTGCGGCTAGACTAGGCACTAAATCTACTATAGAAGAGACCCGCACCCAAACTTTTATAGAGATTGCTCATACAAATAGATGCCTGCCTATACCGCTTAAATACTATGGTGCGGATGTATCGGGGAGGTGGAGTGGGGTATCATTTAATATGCAGAACATTCCTAGAACATCACCTATTAAATCGGCTATACAGGCTCCAGAAGGGCACGTTATAGTAGGGGCTGACTTAAGCAATATAGAGCTAAGAGTGAGTTTATATTTTTCAGGACAGCTCGATAAGCTTAAGATTATTGCTGAAGGTAAAGACCTATATAAAGACTTTGCCGCATCTGCATTTAAAATACCCTATGATGAAGTAACAAAAGATCAACGCTTTGTAGGAAAAACTAGCGTTTTAGGACTTGGATTTTCAACCGGGGCGGTTAAGTTAAGAGAGTCTATTAGGGCTATGTCAGGCACAGATATAGGTGCGGCAGAAGCAAAACGCATTGTAGACTTATACAGGGAAGATTTTAGTGAAGTTAAAAATACGTGGACTAAGGGCGGCCAAGTATTAAAAGATATGCGTGACAATGTAGCGGCAACTTTTGGTACGATTAACTTACCTGTAGCGGGCAGGAGGGGAGTGTTGTTACCGTCAGGACTCTATTTAAAATATCCTGATTTAAAAGAAATACGCACCGAGGCAGGTACGGAGTGGACGTATGCTAGCCATAGAGGCTCGCGTCGTAAGATATATTCTGGAAAAGTTGTGCAAAATACCATACAGGCTTTAGCAAGGTGTATAATGGGGGAAGCGATGGTGAGAATCACCAAGCGCTATAAGATCGCCCTAACTATCCATGATAGTTGCTATTGTGTAGTGCCTGAAGATGAAGCCCAAGAAGCCTTAGGTTTTATTATTGCGGAGCTGTGCAAAGAGCCAACATGGATGCCTGGCATGCCACTAGGCGCTGAGGGGGCATTTGGTAGGACATTAAAAGAAGCAGGATAATATGGCAAACCCCCCAGCATGGTCGTTTAGTTCAATAAAATTATTTAGTACTTGTCCTAAAAAGTATGAGTCTGAAAGAGTTACTAAGGAAGTAGGTTATCAAGAAACAGAGGCAACCCTTTATGGGGTGCAGCTACACTTAGCCGCTGAAGAATACATAAGGGACGGCAAAGAGATTGACGCTAGGTTTGCTTTTATTAAACCTTACTTAGATAATTTGAATAAAATATCGGGGGAAAAGCTATGCGAATTAAAAGTAGGAATAAAAAAGAATGATGCAGGAAGATTGGAGTACTGTGATTTTGACGATGCTTCTGTTTGGTTCAGGGGTGTGGCAGACTTGGTTATCCTTGATGGAGATAGGGCTTGGATAGTAGATTACAAATCAGGCAAAAGTGCTAAGTATGCGGATATAAAGCAGCTCGCCCTTATGGCGGCTGCGCTATTTCTAAAACACCCAGAGATTAAAAAGATAAAAACATCCTTACTGTTTGTGGTGTCTAAAGAGTTTATTAAAGAAGACTTCACAGCCGCTAACGGGCTAGACATTTTTAATACTTACAGTGAGCTATTGACTCAAAGAGAAATAGCCTATAATACAGGCGTTTTCAATCCTAAACCTAATGGGCTATGTAGGCAGTGGTGTAGCACTTTAAGCTGCTCCCATAATGGGAAGAATAAGTAATTTGCAAACCCTTGTTAATACAGACAGTGACAAGGGTGTAAATGGCGGTTATCGGGTGATTGGCCTTACAAATTCCGAGAGTGCGGGTGTGGTAATTTACATTTTTTTTCTCATCACAGGCCGCACTACCCTATATTAATTAGCGAGGTACATAATGAGCAAAGACATAAAAGAGCTTTTAGCTCTATATAATGACCCCAAGAATAGTTCTAAAGATAGAGAACATTACGCAGCTAAAGTAATGGACTTATTAAACAAAAAGGTACTAAGCAGTGACTAAAAAACGTGACTATACTCATGAACGTGCGTTAGAAAAAGCAAAGCCTGGTGCCTTTGAAGCTCGGATGGAGAGGCAACGCGCTAGACGTGCCCTAGATAAAAAAGGTGTAGATCGTACAGGCAAAGACGTATGCCATGTTAAATCTTTAGCCAAAGGCGGTTCTAATAAAGACGGCACATTCCTGGCACCCGCTAAAAAGAATAGAACTTTTGCCAGGGATGCTGACGGTAAACCTAAAAATAAATACGACAAGCCAAAATGATAATAAAAACTAGATCAGTAAAACAACTAGCCAAAGACTCAGGATTAAACGAAGAACTGATAGAACGTAATATAGACGCCCTGTGTGAGTTCACTTGGCGCATAGCTAAGAGAGAAAGAAAGTACTGCAATAATAAAGTCAGAGGGTGGGTAATGAGTGCTGATATAGTTAAACCCCCCTTGCTTGATCTGTTGAAAACAGAGGACGAAGAAGGAAAAGACTACCTTTAATTAAACTCGATTCATCACCGTAAGTGATTGGCGCATAGGATCATCATGGAAATTATAGACAATAAAGCACTGCTTATCCGTACCCGTAACCCAGATAAAATAACTGACGTTATAGAGCAGTCTAAAGTAATACGGGAAGTGCCAAATGTAGGGTACGAAGTCCTTGTTAAATGGACATTAACTAACACCTTTATCTTACACAAACTAGGGTTTAAAAAAGCGCCCTCCCCTATAGAGGGGCAATACGAATGGCCAGGTATGTATAAACCCTTTGACCATCAAAGAACGACAGCTTCTTTTTTAACTTTAAACAAACGAGCGTTTTGCCTGAATGATATGGGCGTAGGGAAAACTATGAGCGTAGTTTGGGCGGCAGACTATCTGTTATCAAAAAAAATTATTAATCGCGTTTTGATTGTTTGCCCCTTATCTATTATGGACACTGCATGGAGAGCTGATCTATTTAAAACAGCTATGCACAGAAAAGTAGATATAGCTCATGGTTCAAAAAATAAAAGAATTAAAGTGTTAAAGTCCGATGCCGAATTTGTCATCATAAATTATGATGGCATAGAAATCGTAGTTAACGATATAGCTAAAGGTAAGTTTGATTTAATTGTATGCGATGAAGCCTCAGCGTTAAAAATACCTACTACCAGACGGTGGAAAACTTTAAATTCGCTTATAACCCCTAATACTTGGATGTGGCTATTAACAGGCACACCTGCTGCGCAGTCGCCAATGGATGCTTACGGGTTAGCCAAAATGCTCAATCCTAATTCCGTACCTAAATATATAGGAGCGTTTAAAGATCAGGTTATGCTGCGGCTAACTCAGTTTAAATACATTCCCCGTACCGATGCACAAGCTACCGTGTTCAAAGTTTTACAGCCCGCTATACGATACACCAAAGAAGAATGTTTAGACTTACCAGAGTTAACCTATGTGGAGCGGGATACTCCTATGACCTCACAGCAAAAGAAATATTATGACATTCTGAAAAAAGAAATGTTATTTGAAGCGGCTGGAGAAGAAGTCAGCGCGGTCAATGCTGCAGTAAAAATGAATAAGCTATTGCAGATCAGTTCAGGGGCGGTCTATAGCGATACTGGAGAAGTAGTAGAGTTTGATTGCTCAGCAAAGCTTAAAGAAATGACGAGCGTAATAGAGCAGAGTAGTCATAAAGTACTAATATTTGCTAACTTCAAGCATGGGATCATTACTATAAAAACCCATTTAGATTCACTGGGGGTAACGTCGGATATTATTCATGGAGGCGTATCAGCAACCAACAGAGCTAAAATAATTACAGACTTTCAAACAACAAAAGATATACAGGTACTGATTATTCAACCTAAAGCCGCAGCGCATGGCATAACTTTACACGCGGCTAACACAATAATATGGTGGGGGCCGATAACAAGCACTGAAACTTATCTACAAGCCAATGCTAGAGTACATAGAGCAGGGCAAAAGAACCCTTGCACAGTGGTGCATTTAGTAGGCAGCCAAGTAGAACGGACACTTTATACAAATCTTACTAGTAAAACAGCAGCGCAAACTACGTTACTTGATATGTATAAAAATATAATTGGACAAACCTGAAAAACTTTGCTATATTTACACCACCTTACGATATTCGTAAGAGATAATAGGAGACCACTATGACAGAAATAACCGCAGACAAGCTAGTATCCATATACATAAAGCTTAGAGACAAACGGGCACAAGCACTTAAAGAATTTGAAGAGTTAGATGCTGAATTAAAGACCCAGCAAGACATGGTGTCTGGCAAGCTACAAGAAATGCTTAAAGAAATAGGCGCAGACAACATCAAAACAAAGCACGGCACGGTGACCCGTACTATAAAGACTCGTTATTGGACTAGCGACTGGGCGAGCATGTTTCAGTTTATAAAGGATAACGATGCTATGTACTTGATGGAGCAGCGTATCCACCAGACAAACATTAAAAAATTCTTAGAAGAAAACCCAGACCAATTGCCCATAGGGCTCAACAGTGACAGCAGGTATACCGTGTCAGTCCGTAAATCCAAATAGGAGGTAGTAAAGTGATAATTGACGATGTAGTAAACGAGGGCTATGATAACCCCCTCACTGATGACCAGTGGCTAACCACTGTGGAAGTACTTGACTTACTTAAGGTAAGTAGGCAGAAGCTAGCCACTCTCAGAAATAGAGGGCTAATAAAGGCTTATCGTAAAGGGCTAAGTGAAAAAAACTTATATAACAAAGCAGAGTTAGCCAATTTAATAATTCAACAAAATACAATTAGGAGCATATAAAATGTCAAATGAAATGTCTTTATTCCGTGAGTCATCAGCGGTAATCCCTGCACATCTGCGTACAGGTGCTTTAGATGAATTAACTAAAAGTCTTATGGGTGGAAGTGGCGTAAACAACAAGCGTATTTCTATTAAGGGCGGCATCTTCAGAATGATCGTAGATGGTCAAGAAGTCATGAAAAATGAAGATCGCTCTATGGACTTAGTTATCATTAACGCAGCGCCTAAAACTAGCAGGACGTATTATGCAGATATTTTTAAAGAAGGTGAGGTGGTGCTACCATCTTGCTGGTCTAATGATGGTGTTAAACCTGATCCTTCTTCTGAGAAAGCACAAGCAAGCGCCTGCGCAGTGTGTCCGCAAAATATAGCAGGTTCTGGTCAAGGCACATCAAGAGCGTGCCGTTTTAGTCGCAGACTAGCTGTAGTGTTAGGGCGGCCAACAGAGGATAGTGATATTTACCAATTGATACTGCCAGCGCAGTCTATCTTTGGCAAAGCGGATAATGGCAAAATGCCTTTAGAAGCCTACGCTAAATTTTTAGGTGGTAATGGGCTAAGTATTTCAAGCGTAGTAACTGAAATCCGTTTTGATACTAGTTCTGCTACTCCCAAGCTGACATTTCGTGCGGTTAAACCGCTAAGCATAGAAGAAATATCTGTCGCTGTAGAAAAAGGGCAAAGCCCAGCAGCGGTTCAAGCAGTGTCTAACAATCCTGGCGCAATAGATGGTCAAACTAAAAAAGAGAAAGAACTGCCTTTTGAAAAGCCCACTGCTCCTTTATTCCGTGAGCCACAACCTGAAGAAGAAAAAGCACCTACCGTTAGAGAAAAGAAATCAGCACCTGTGGTTAAAGACCTAGCGGACGTGTTAAATCAATGGGGTGATGACGAAGACTAGAAACTTTAGTCTAGTGTAAGGGGGCTACGCGCCCCCTTTTTTACCCTCTAATTTAAACAGGCAAGGTTATGACACGGAGAGAGTTTTTTAATAAGATGTTTGGTCCAACGGGCTACATCAATATAAGAGGTCTATATTACGATCAGACTCGTGGATTGCCCATATCCAAATTTTTTAGCTCCTTAGATCAAGCCGACGCTTTTATAGGAGAGTTGTTAGAACAAGGCCGCGAAGTGTACTTCGGCACTCCAGCCTTTGTAGATAATACTAAACAAGCAAGTGTATCTAATATCGCTTACCACCGATCATTTTTTGTCGATATAGATTGTGGTGCAACTAAGATATACAAAACTAAAAACGAAGGAGTTAAAGCCCTGTATGAGTTTTGTACGCACGTAGAACTACCTATGCCAACATTAGTAGATTCAGGTAATGGTATCCATGCGTATTGGTTTTTAACAGAAGATGTGCCTTATGACTTATGGAAACCTGTAGGCATTGGTCTAAAAGAAAAAGCACAAGAGCTGGGCTTTCATGCAGATAATAGTGTTACTGGGGATGGGGCGCGTATTCTACGGGTGCCTGATACTTTCAACACTAAAGACCCACTTAAAAAGAAACCTGTAGTAGTTAGAAATGCTTCAGAGCCTATATCTTTTGCAGACTTTTCAGCGAGGATACCCCCCGCTATATCGCATAATAACTTAACATCTGCTGACGAATTAACTAAAAGCTTAATGAGCAATGGCGAGCAATCGCCTAGTAAGTTTGAAATAATCTTACGTAAAAGCCATAAGTATGTAACTAATCAAGAAAAAGTAAAAACCATTATCACTGATAAAGAGGGTAATGAGGAAGTCAGTTTTAAAAATAAAATATTTGAACGCTGCGCGGGATGCCCGCAGATACTAGATGCTTATAAAAATAGAGCTACTTTAGGCGAACCTATGTGGTGGGCAGTGCTTTCTATTGCCAAAGCATGTACAGACAGTGTTGAATATATACACATAATGTCTAAAGGACATCCTGGGTATGACGAAGGGTTAACCGAAGCTAAAGCAGATCGCTTTAAAGGGCCACGCACCTGCCTACAATTTCAGCAGTTAGAGCCAGATGGATGCAAAGGATGTATCCACAAAGGGAAAATTACAAGCCCTATTCAATTAGGGAAATATACAGAACTTGCTACTCCTACGGACAATGTATTAGAAGACGTAGTACATGAAGGGCTAAAGCAGAACGTAACTATGGAAGCCCCACACACCTATCCTTATGGGTGGGCTAGACGCGCGACAGGAGGTGTCGTTAAGCTATCAATAGAGAATCAAGATGAAGAGGATGCCTCTAATGAGCAAGCGGAAGATGTTATTTATGAAAATGATCTTTGGGTTAAAAAGCGTTTAGACGACCCACATTGCAGTGGGTCATCCGTGCAGATAGTGCATATTGCTTCTCAAGGACTTAACGAGCCTAAAAAGGTCATAGAGTTTATCATGCCCTTAACTGATATAGGCAAGAGAGATAGATGCCAAGAGATATTATCTTTTCATGGTGTTTATAAGGCTATATCCCCTAGAAGCTTAGGTTTGCTTCAACAATACTTCATGGATTGGATTGAGATGTTGGAGAAAAAGGCAGGTAAGCCAGAGCAAGCAAGGGCGCAATTTGGGTGGCATGATGATAATACTAGCTTTGTTATGGGCAACCGTGAAATAGCTCAAGGTAAAGGCATACTATTTAGCCCTACTTCTGCCGTTGCAGATGAGATAACCCCTTTGTATCAGCGCATGGGGACACTGGATGTATGGAAAAGCATAGCCAACCTATACGCCAAAAAAGGTAATGAGGCCAGAGCGTTTGTTTTGTTTATTGGCTTCGGTGCGCCACTATATAATTTTTTAAACTTAGGTAGTATGACGGTGCATCTCACTAACTCAGCTTCTGGCGTAGGTAAAACGACTATACAGAAAATGGCAGGTAGTATTTGGGGGCATCCAGAAGACACCCTTATGCTTAACAAAGATACTATTAACGCTAAGTTCCACAGGTTCGGTGTACTGCGCCATTTGCCTTTACTCATAGACGAGATAACTAATATGGATCCTGACAAGTTAAGTGACTTCGTGTTTGATATATCTCAGAATAAAGGCAAAGAACGTATGTCATCACATACTAATACCCTGCGTAAAAATAAAACTTCTTGGGACACCATTGCTATAACATCAGGCAACAACAGCCTGTACGACACACTTAAAAGTCACAAAACTTCTGTAGAGGGGGAGCTTTACCGTATTATGGAGATAGCTATAGAAGGGGACGATAGCATGACTAAGGAAGAGTCCGACGTATGGTACGAGCGTATGTTGCCTGAAAACTATGGCGTAGCAGGGGAAGTATATATGGAGTATGTAGTGGAAAATTTACCTGCGGTAATTGCCCGCATGAATGAGATACAAAAAGAGTTTGATAAACGCGCGGGGTTTAAAAGTAAAGCCAGGTTTTACTCAGCGTGTTGTGCAGCGGCTTTTACTGGAGCTGAAATATCTAAAAAGTTAGGTCTTCATGACATAGACATCGAGTCTATAATGCAGTGGGGGGTACGCACATTAGGCAATATTCAAGACACAGTAAAAGAGTGCAGCTCGGAAGATTCTATGGCGGTGTTAGGGCGGTTTTTAAATGAGCATAATAGAAACATTATCGTTGTTAATGGGGGTAGTGTAACTATTAATGATCTTATTTTAAATGAAAGGCCCACTAAAGAAGCTATGGGGGCATTAGTTGTGCGCGTTGAACCTGACAATAACCACATGTTCATAGCAAAGAGCGCCTTAGAGCGATGGTGTGCAGAACGTAGAATACCAGTGCGCAGCTTTTATTCCGATATAGAAAGTAAGGGTGTTGTGATAAGTATTAAAACGCGCAAGCGGCTAGCGGAGAATACAGAGGCTGCTGGGGTTCCAGTTCCTGTGCTCTGGTTGGACTCATCCAAGCTAACTACCGACTATCTGCATCATTGACAACGGGGCAATGCAGGGTACTATGACATTGCGCTTATTAAGTGTTTCTCCATGGTTCTTGCCCCGCTTTACGCGGGGCTTTTTTTACATTCCAGCTTTAACTCTAAGCAAATTAATATTACGAGTAGCCTTACCCATGCGTTCTTCTAGTGCATCTAACCTTTGTCTTTTTCCATCTGCGGTTAGGTTAGGATCGCTAACTACTTTAACGTGTTGGGCTCTAAGCGTAGTCATTTGCCTTTGTAAGCTAAGTACTTGAGATCGTGTTCTAAGCATATCTTTATGCTCCGCTTGATACTCTTTAGCTTCGTCAACACGCCCTAAGTCTTTTAGCCTTTTTAAGCTACCCGCAGCTTTATTAGATTCTTCTAATAGGTCATAGTAGCTGTCTATTTGGTCTTTATAACGAGGATCATTAACAAACGAACCTACGATTGGGTTTTTATAAAGAGATTGTGCGGGTCGTTTAACATCAGAGAATTGATCCACAATAGCGTCTGTCAGCATTAAGGTTAAGCTAGCTAATGTACCGCCGTAGCCTTTTATTAAATGGTCAGCTTTAATAGGAGCAATAAGTCCTGTAGAACCTAGCAACTTGCCAAGTTCAGAGGTGCTTTCATTAAACTGTAGTGCAGCTTCTTTGTCTTTTAAGTGAGGGCCGATAAGCTCATTGCCTGTTAAAAAGCTGTGATTAGTTGCAGCCTCAATTGCGGGTTTGGCTAGTTGTGGCATCATGTTAGGGCTTAGCATGGCATTAGCAAAAGAGTTCCACAAAGCACTCTGTAGCTTGGTCGCATCCATTGGGTTTTTAGTATCTTCACGAGACGCATACTGATACAACATCTCAGGAAACGCTTTATATAAAAACCCAACTTCAGACGCTATAGGAATCTTGCCTATTCCAGGAATAACAAGATTGTTGATTTTATCTTTATCATTCATTTTTTGGTATTCGTCATCACCACCTACAGCCATAGCATACACAAAAGATAGTACGGATAGATTCATAGCGGTTCTATAGAACTCTTTTCTAGCAATAGACTTTTCTTTAGCACTAATACCCGTGCCGTTCATAGTGTTTAGTAATATATCCATTGACTGAATATAAGCATTCATAAAAGGCACTGTTTGAGCAAGCACCCTAACCATAGGGTCAGCCCCATGACGATTCCAATTTATAATATTCCTTGCTCGATCTTCTGCTAAGACCTTATCCCCAGTTTCTTTTAAAGTCTGTTCGTACACGGCCTTACGCTGAGCTAAATCAGAAATAGAAGAAATCTCTTCGATTTTATCTAAAAACTTCTGAACTAGCGTATTGGCTTCTTGGCTATACTTTCTACTGATATGCGCTGATAATTCTTGAGGATTGTGAGAATACCCGCCAGTAACCCCTGCTCTAGCCATCTCTTTGGCTATTTCGTTCTCTCTTCCTTTCAGCATGTCTACGTAAAGCGCAAAGCCGTCTTTAACAACACGCCCCATTAACTCAAAAGGTTTGTTTACCCCTGATAATGTTGCGGCTCTTGGAGCGTCCTTGGCTATCTGAATTATTTGGAACATAGGTAGAGAGGTGACACTCATACGCAGCAATCTACTTGCACTGCCAAACATAGTAATAATAGGATGGGCCATAGGTTCTATACCTTTTATGGCGGTAACCATTGAAGGATCACTATATTCTACCCATTTTTGCTTACCAGCTATCCATACTGGAGCAGAGTAATTCGCCCTATCTTTTGGCGGTGCGTTATGATAAATAGTATGGCCTCCGTCATTGACTACGCCTAAATCTTCAGCAACCCGTTGGTTAGCGTGGTTTCTAAGCCCGCTTTGAATACCCCATGCAACACGCTGCACCATATTAGCAAACACATCATGCACATCTTTATCAGAGCCTGTGAAATGTTTTTCAGCATTAACGCCAGCAATACCCATAACTTTAGATCGGTAGCCTGGGTTTGTTTTTTCTATGTCGTCAATCACTCTATATAAAGGAACATAGGCAGAATCAGCACGATATTTATCGGCAAGTTCCTTACTTATAACCCCTGTGTTTTCTTGAAAGTCGACAATGCCGTCTTTAATAGCTTTCCACATATCAGCTATTTGCTTAATCTCAGGATGTCTTTCACCGTATGCTAAACCGCTATCAATAGCGGCGGCTTGTTCAGGAGTCACTTTGACAAGTAGTTTTTTAAGTTTTTCGACCTTACTTTTGGCTGAAGCGCTAGTTCCTAATGCGTCTATTTGCCCTTGTATTTCGGTATTTCTATTTAACAGATGTTGGTATCTTTGGGCTTGTAAATAAGCGGATGCCGCGTGATCAGCACCACTACGAGAACCAATACGGTCTGCTAATTTTTTATAAAGCGCTTGTAAATTATCTAAGTTATTAGCATCTTTTTCTATTCTAACAACCCCATTCTCAATAACAGGTCTACCTTGTTGAGCCGCGGCTAATGTAAATTTTGCTGAGTCTGCTGCTTGATCCATTAGAAAGTGTCCACTGATTTCTTTAGTCAATGGGTTAGTCAACGCACCTTTAAAACGCTTTTGATATTCGCGTTGGATAGGTGAACCTGAGCTAGCTACTTGTGTTCTAAACTTATCTAAACCGCCTTTAAGATCATCAACTAATTGCGACACGGGGCTTTCAGAAACATATCTACCCGCGGCAAGGGCTCTATCAGTAGCAGAGGTTTTCTTTGCGGGTTTTGGCGTAGCGTAAACTTCTGTAGCTGCTCTTAAGTCGGCATCGTTTTGTGGTGTCTGTATTGAGTAGCGTATGTCGTTATGAGCAGTCCTTTCGGCTGTCTTTGCTTCTTTACGCAGGGCTTTAGTCGCAAGATGTCGAGCATCAGCTTCGGTAAGTTTTAAGTTTGCTCCTAGTGTTGTACGCGCCCAGTTACGAACAGCAGATATTACTCTGCGCACAATAGGTAGGTTAGGTGCTTTCTCTACAAGATAGGCCAGTGCTTCTTCTGCGTGTAAATGAGCAGGGGTATCTTTAGGAATAGCCGCGCGAGCTGCATCAAACGCTTTACCTTGATTAGTCATAGCTTGGTTCTTAATATTTTCCCAAACTTTAGGCCCTACCATTTTTTCCATGCCGACATGCACACCCATTTCATGCAGGGCGACATTCTGTATAGTTTCAGGGGTAAGTTTATTGGCAACATAATGAGTAACACCATCAGCAGTAGTCACACCCTGCACGTTTACAGGATGATTCTCACCAGGCAATGTTTCTTGCGTATCATGTATAACAGCTTTACCAGAAGCAACAAGCTTCTTCATTTCAGGAGATAAACCCTTGCTTAGAGAGTCAGCAGTATGTCCAGTGCCAGTAGCAGTATCTGCGACAGAGTATTTATTTTCTGTTTGATCTTTAGTTACATCTACATTTCTTAATTGGTCTACCTTAGATTTCAAATCACCTTTT
>Ga0214167_1000403_pt1 | contig 22755 bp, 18 predicted proteins | sample TroBogypolimnion_45_FD_153006 | JGI IMG/M metagenome (GOLD analysis project Ga0214167, IMG submission 153006) | Freshwater microbial communities from Trout Bog Lake, WI - Practice 18AUG2009 hypolimnion v3 | ecosystem: Environmental > Aquatic > Freshwater > Lake > Hypolimnion/Profundal zone ... | reverse complement strand
GGCCTGCTTGGCGATGCGGCCGGTCTCAATGGAGATGGGCGTATCGCCCAGGTCCACCGAAACGGTGGTGGGGTGGAATTTCAATGCGTTCATGAACTCTCCGGGGCCCTCGGGCCCGCGTGGCTCCCCCAGATTCCGGGCACTGGCCAGGATCTCCCGCGATCGCTCCATGAAACCCTTCCGCCGAGTCCTGAATCAGGAGGGGGAGGTGGGCTTCCTGCAGAGGTCGCCGCCGAAGGGAAGCAGGTAAAATCGGCAGACTTCAGGATAACACGATGGAGAAGGTTTCAGACTTGCTGGGCAGGTGATACAAAGACCGGGTGAGCGCCGGAGATACGACGATCCTTGGGTTCTCCTGCATGACGTCCAAGGCCCGTGGGGGAAGGAGCATAGGAGGGCACCAATCGCCGAAGCCAAAGAAGGATCTGGGTCTGGCGGACACCTTCCTTCTCCAGAGCCGCCATGCGCAGGGCCGCAACCCCTTCTTCGATCAGATCCTCGTCCATGTCTTCGGGGTCGGCATTGAAAACCTTGGGATGAACTTCGGAAGACTGATCTTCATTCATCGAGAACAGCTCCTCGAAGAGCTTCTCTCCCGGGCGGATGCCGGTGAACTCAAGATCGATATCCCTCCCCAGTACCAGGCCACTGAGGCGGGCCATATCGGTGGCGAGATCCACGATTCGAACCGGAGCGCCCATGTCCAGGACATACACCTTGGCCGTATCACCGAGGATGCCGGCTTGGAGGACCAGTTGGCTGGCTTCGGGAATGGTCATGAAATAGCGGGTCATATCCGGGTGGGTGATGGTGAGCGGGCCCCCCGCGCGGATCTGCTCCTGGAAAATGGGGATGACGCTGCCCCGGCTGCCGAGGACATTCCCAAACCGGACACTGACGTACCGGCTGCCTTCAGGGGCCCGCCGGGCGGCATGCAACACCAGATACTCGGCAATTCGCTTCGTGGCTCCCAGCACATTGGTGGGATTGACGGACTTGTCAGTGGAGATGTTCACGAAGGAGTGCGTGTCCACTGATCGGGCTGCCCTGAGGACGTTCAGGGTACCTATGATGTTGTTTTCTACCGCTTCTTCTGGATAAGCCTCCAGGTAGGGTACATGCTTATGGGCGGCCGCATGAAGGACCACCTGGGGGCGCCACCGATCAAACACTTGCTGGAGCCGGGAAGTGTTGCGGATATCGCAGAGTTCCAGGGAGAGCCCTTGATTGGGGAACTCGGATCTCAGACTGCGCTCGACAGTCCAGAGGCTGTTTTCTCCGCGCCCTAGCAGCACGATCCTTGCGGGACAAAAAGCTGCCACTTGCCGGGCCAGCTCACTGCCGATGGAGCCGCCTCCGCCCGTGATCAGGACGACGGAATCACGGAGGATCAGACTGAGGGAAGTCTGGTCCAGATGGACGGGTTCGCGGCGTAGCAGATCTTCGATGGAGATATCTTTCAATTCGGGTTTCCACCCCCGGGTGCCGAGCAGGTTGAATAAGCCAGGCACAGTCTTGACCTCGGCCTCGGTCGATCGGGCCACATCTGCAAGTTGGCGGATTACCGATCCCGGGGCGCTGGGAATCGCGAGGACCACCTGGGTGATCGCCTGCTCCTTTATCAAGCTGCGAAGCATCCCGGACGGACCCAGCACCCGTATGCCCTGGAGACGAATGCCCTGCTTATCGAGGGCATCATCGATGAATCCGACAATGTGAATGCCCAGTTCTGGATGCCGCCTGAGTTCCTGGGCAATCATTAGACCCGCCCGGCCCGCCCCAACGATGAGGGTCCGATGCAAGACGGTGCCATCAGGAGGATCTTCTGTGCTGAATATACTAAAACCTAGGATTCGTTCGTGGCGGGCCCGGAGGATGGCCCGAAGGGATAACCACAAGCCCCCGGTGGTGAGAGCCGAGGCGGCGGCGACTCCCAGGTCAGGAAGAAAGTAAATCTCACGGATAACGAGGTTCAGAAAAGCGCTGAGAAGCAACAGGGTGGCAGTGGCCATGGCGATGCGAAGCGCGTCCCTGAATCCGATGAGACGGTAGTGCTGGAAGGTGAGTTGGAAGACCAGATTCACCCCCAGGGCCAGGAGGATCCACCTTAGAGCGCCAGAGGAGGTGGCATGGGTGCCCCTGAAGACAAACTGACAGGCGACCCAGGCTGCGGCCGCCAACCCCCCATCCAGGATGAGTTTCACGCCCTGCCGAAGCCAAGGCTGGTCCAGGGTCGTCGGGGGCGGAAGGGCTGGGCGATAGGAGGGCAGTGGGCTCATGAAGGGAGGCTCTCGCAGAAATGCAAAGACACGTCGAAAGACATTAAGTCAGGGTCAGATCTCTTGGGGAAGCTGATATCGCCTTCTGTCTCATGATACTCTGATCCTTTGTTTATACTGGTTTATCCATGAATTCATTGGAGATGTCATGCGATTTTTCCATGCAGGTGCGGCGATCTTCCTGGCCGCGGCCCTGTTCGCCCAAGTCCCCCAGGGCCTGGATCTGCAGGCGCTGAAGCAGGCCACTGGGACGGCCGATGCGGTGCCGACGAAGCCGACCACGCTCCCTGCCCCGGCAACGCCCGAGAGTGTGGCGCGCGCCCAAAGTGAGGACGAGAAGCTGGACGATGAGATCAAGGCCATGAAGGCCCGAGAGAAGGGGCCCCGCCGCTTTGGCGCGGATCTGTTCATGGTGCGACAACGGAATTCTGCGGTCACAGAGGGGGGCATCGCCGAGGACTATGTGCTGGGCACAGGCGACCGGCTGAACCTCAACGTGTTCGGCAGCGCCACCTTCGACCTGCCCGTGCAAGTGGATGGCCGCGGCGAGATCGTGATCCCCAAGGTGGGCACGGCCAAGGTGGGCGGCCTGACCCTGGGCAAGGCCAAGGCGGCAGTGCAGGGGCTGGTGAGCCGTAACTTCTCCCGGTCCTCGGTGGATTTGCAGGTGATCAAGCTCCGCGAGGTGCGGGTCTTCGTCCTGGGCGAGGTCTACAAGCCCGGCAGCTACCTGGTGTCGAGCCTGAGTTCCCTGGTGAACGTGCTGAGCCTTACCGGCGGCCCCACGGCCGTGGGCAGCTACCGTGATATCCGGGTCATGCGGGGCGGTCAGAAGGTGGCCGGGCTTGATCTCTACCCCTTGAGGGCCGAGGGCCAAGGCAATCCCAATGTGGCCCTGCAGAACGGGGATACGATCTTCGTGCCCATGGCCGAGAACCAGGTGCTGCTGGAAGGCGCCTTCCAGCGAGTGGTCACGCAGAACGATGCCGCAGCTCAAGGGGGGGGAGTCCAGGAACTGTCGACCGATCCCGAGAAAGCCAAGACCGATCTGTGGCAGAACGAGGCCAAGGCCATCGAGACCCAACTCACGAAGGTCGGGGAGGCATCCCCCTTGGGCATGCCTGAACGCGCCGCGCTGGAGGAACGGCTGACCTTCCTGAAAGGGCAGCTCGCCGCTCAGAAAGAGGCCCATGCTGAAGATGACCGTATCGATGAGACCGTCCCTCGATGGCTCAGAGAATGGGAACGCTCAGGCCTGCTTCCGGTCATGCAATTCGAGATGCGGGTGGGCGAAACCGCCAAGGATGCGCTGCGATTCGCCGGTGGATTTGCCCTGCAATCTGACACACAGACCCTCATGCTTCGGCGTCGAAGCGCCTCCGGGGTGATGGCGGGGCAGGATATCCCCGTCTCAATTGCGAGTCAGACAGTGCTTCAGCGGGGAGACGTTCTGTCCGCTTTGGTTCAAAGGGATCGCATCGGCGCCGTGGTTCGAGTGGCCGGGTGGGCGAGAGTCCCTGGCACTTTTGCCCGCACCGAAGGCCTTCGCGTGGGGGACCTGCTGAAACGGGATGGTCAAGTGTTGCCTGACACCTACCTTCCCCGGGGTGAGATTGTCCATACCACCGTGGATGGCATCACCCGCTACCAATCCTTCGACGTGCAGAAAGCGCTTGCAGGCGACCCGGAGCACAATCTCCTGCTGGAGGATCGGGACCGGGTAGAACTGTCCCGTCAGGACAGCCTTCGGTTGCCGCGGACTGTGAACGTCTTGGGGCCTGTGGCTCGACCCGGGTTGAAACCCTTCCACGAAGGCATGCGAGCCTCAGACCTGCTTTTCCGTGCGGGAGTACCTCAGAAACAGGCGGACCGATTGATCGGCGAACTGGCCCGCAGCCGGGATGGGAAACCCAGTGAAGTGATTCGACTGGATTTGACCCGCTTGCTTTCCACGGAGACACAGAGTCCCATGGCCTTGCTAGATGACGCCGTGAATCCCCGGATCCAGCCAGATGATCAGCTCAGCCTTTTCGAGAAGCCCGACTTCAAGGTCCACCGGACCATCCGGATCACGGGCTACGTAGCCCGGCCGGGCTCCTACACCCTGGACTCGGACCGTCCCCACTTGTCAGAAGTGGTTCGGCGGGCCGGGGGCCTCGCGGCCGAGGCCATGCCCCAGGCGGGCATCTTTCTCCGGCGCGTGGGTTCTCAGGATGCGACCCTCGCCCGCGCCGCCGAGGAATCCGGGATCTCCGGGCAGGATCCCACGGCCAAGGGCATCAATGAGATCCTCGAGCGGCTGAGCGAGACCCGGCGCCAGCCCACGACCGGGCAGCTGCAAAAGAACCCCCTGCTGCACGGCCTGCTGGCCGGCAAGCTGAACCGCATGGTGGTGGATTTCAACGGTGCGCTGAAGGGGGATGCCCAGGCGGACGTGGAGCTGCAGGACGGGGACGAGATCATCATCCCCCGGGCCACGGAGGCCGCCTACGTGGTGGGCGAGACTGCCAGCCCCTTCGCCACTTACAAAATCCACGGCGGCATGAAGGTGGCGGACTTGATCCGGCTGGCCGGGGGGACCACCCACAATGCGGACACTTGGAACATCCGCCTGCTGAAGGCCGATGGCCGGGTCATGGACAGCTGGGTGAGCCACCGGGCCGTAGAGCCCGGCGACACCGTGCTGGTGCCCCAGCGATTCAAGCGCGACACCAGCTGGCAGGAGAACATGGTGGCTCTGACGCCTGTGGCCCTGGTCATAGCCTCCCTGGCTTCAGCGGGCCACCTGTAGCGGGCGGTTCTCTCACATGGGTTAAACTGAAGGGCCCCGTCCATGCGGGGCCTTTTGTTCGTGAGTGCCATGATCCTGCGCAAAGAATACTGGTTCGAAGCGGCCCATTTCATCTACAACCACCCGGGCAAGTGCCGGAACCTGCACGGCCACAGCTACAAGCTCTTCGTGCTGCTGGAGGGGAAGGTGAACCCCGAGACCGGCATGATCATCGACTTCGACGACCTGTCGAAGGTGGTGGTGGATCAGGTCATCTCCAAGCTTGACCACCGCTTCCTCAACGACCTGATCCCCCTGTCCACGGCCGAGAACATCTCGGTGTGGATCTGGGAGCAACTGAAGCCCGCGCTGCCGCAGCTCTGCCAGATCGAGGTTTACGAGACCACAGACAACTGCGTGCTCTACCGCGGCGCCTGACATGCGTCGCTTATGGGCCCTTCCTATGTTCATTGTGCTGGTGGGCTGCGATGCCCTCAATCCGGCCCTGCGCTACCAGGAGACGGCACGCCAGTTGCGGTTCACCCTGGACCGGGTGGATGCCAGGATCGACTTGGCCTTTCCTCCCGAACGATCCCGCTTGCGCATTCTGCTCGATGTGGGTGTGGACAACCCTTCGGATCAGCGGCTGCGCACGCGGCGCGTGGCCGGGGACCTGCACCTGATGGCCCAGGGAGCCGACCACGCGCTGGGATCGGTGAGCTTCCCCGAAGGCGCGGAGATCGCGCCCAAAGGCCGCAGCGTCCTCAAGGTGGAAGTGGTCCTGGGCTACTCCGATCTGAAGACCGCCTGGGGCCCGCTGTCGGGTGCTGTGCTGCGCCACGAGCCCGCCACCTGGAGCCTGGTGGGCGAGGCCCGTTTCGAGGTCCTGGGCGTCGAATTCGGCGTGCCCTTCCACACACAAAAGGAGAGCGGTCGATGACCGGTACGTCCAGATGATTCGCGCAGTCGTCTTCGACCTCTGGAATACGCTGGTCTTCAGCCCGGCGGGCAGTCCCTTTCAGCGGTTGAAGGAACTCCTGCGTCCGGACCAGGCGCACCTGTACGCGGACCTGGTGCGTGACGGCATGGTGCAGCCCTACCCATCCGTGCAGGATTTCCTTGGGACCTGGAAGGATTCCGCCCACTTTGACGAGGCCCAATTGAAGGCCATGGCTGGGGCCTTCCTGGAGGCCGGCGAGCAGGCGGAATGTTTTCCCGGAACCCCCGAGGCTGTGGGCGCCGTGCGCGATCTGGCGCGGGTGGCGATGCTTTCCAATACCCAGACCTTCGGACTGGAGCTGCTCGACCGGCTCGGCATCACTCAGCGCATCCGCACGCGGATCCTGAGCGCCGAGGTCGGAGCCCTGAAGCCTGAACCTGCGGCCTTCGAGGCGGTGCAGCGGAAGCTGGGGCTCTTTCCGGGCAACCTCGCCATGGTGGGGGATAGCTGGACCGACGATGTGATGGGCGCCCTGGATGCGGGCTGGATCGCCATCTGGGTGAACCGGGAAGCGAAACCCCGCCCCGCCCACCAGGCCGAGTCTCCCATCTACGAAGTCCGGAGCCTCGATCGTGTGCCCGAGCTCATCCAGGGGTTGCAGGAGGGCCTGCGCTGCCCGACCTGTCTTGGGTGATGCAGTCAGATCGTGCGCAGTAACTCCGAAAGATCCTCTATGCCGCTTAGGTGTTGGGATATGTCCACCACCTTGTCTTCCAACCGGCGCAGATCCTCGGGAGTGGGGTGCTTGGAGATTCCATTCATGGCGAGGAAGACCAAGGCGGACGCAATGCCGGTGCGCTTGTTCCCATCTGAAAAGGCATGATTCTGCGCAAGACGGACTGCGTAGTGGGCAGCAAGCCAATGGATATTTGCCCCAGGGTTGTAGTAGGCGGCAAACTCGGCTGCCGCGACGGCAGACTCCAGACTCCCTTGGTTGATTACCCCCGGGGCACCGCCATGGCGCACGATTTGTTCCTGATGGATGAAAACCACCTCACCCACCGTCAAGAAGATAATGCTATCCATTACCGTTTTGCAAGAGACTGAAACATGCCATCAAAGGTTGTATTTACTTGATTTAACGCGTCTAGAAAGACTTGAGTACGGGTGGGGTCTATGGGGCGGACTGGCATTACCAGGAAAGACTGCCCATCAGTGCGAATCTCCACTGGGGTATCGGCGCTCATGTTAAGCAATTCCATGAGTGGCTTATCGAGAGTTAGGGCGTAGCTGTTTCCATTTCGGGTCAGGTTCTTTTGCATGAGAAAGGCTCCTGTCCGAACAATATACGGACATGAGATCAGCCGTCAAGGGAGGTGACGACCATTGCCTCAGTCGGGCAGTGGGCTCACGCGGAGGCGCTGTCCTGCCCTGGGAACTGAAGATCCATCACCACGGCGTGGCGGGGCGTGTCGGCGCGCTCGATCCAGGAGACGCGGGCGCCCAGCAGGCGGGCCAGCTGTATGAGACCTTCCCGCGATTCCTGATTGAGTGAGGCGGCCAAGTCGGGGTGCAGGGTCAGGCGCACGTCGGCGCCACGCAGCCGCTCGCCGAGGCGCACCAGCTCCCGGTAGGCCCGGAGCAGGCAGGTCTCAGGGCTCTGGATGCGGCCCGCACCGTTGCAGGTGGGGCAGGGTTGGGTGAGCAGCCGCTCCAGGGATGGGCCCGTGCGCTTGCGGGTGAGTTCCACCAGGCCGAACTCGGAGATGCCCCCGGCCCGGGCGTGGTTGCGGTCTCGCTTCAGTTCCTCCTGGAACCGCGTGAGGACCTCTTCGCGGTGGACCGGGTCCACCATGTCGATGAAGTCGATGACTACGATGCCTCCCAGATTGCGGAGCCTCAGCTGCCGCACGATTTCCGGGATGGCCTCGAGGTTGGTGAGGTAGACCGTCTCTTCCAGATCCTTCTTCCCGACGAACTTGCCGGTGTTCACGTCCACGCTGACCAGGGCCTCGGTCTGGTTCAGCACGATCGAACCGCCATGTTTGAGGAAGACCTTGGGCTGGCGGGCGGAATCGATCTCACCCTCGATGCCGAAGGCGTCGAAGATGGGCAGGTCCGAGGTGAAGCGCTTCACGCGGTTCGACCATTCCGGATGGAGGTTCTCCACGAAGGACATGACTTCCCGGTGGGCGGCGTCATCGTCCACCCAGAACGTGGAGACCTCCTCGCGGAAGATGTCGCGCATGATTTTCTGGAGCAGCCGCAGATCCTGCCACACCATCCCAGGCGCGGGCACCGTGTCGGCCTTGGCCTGGATCCCCTCCCACAACCTTCGAAGGAAGACCACGTCCCCCACCAGGTCTTCGTCCTTTTCGCCGATGGCGGCGGTACGGACGATGAAACCCTCGCCGGGCTGGGCGTGGCTCCGGATCAGTTCGCGCAGACGATCTCGTTCGGCGGGATCCGTGATCTTGCGGGAGATGCCGATGTGCTCGATACCGGGCATGAGCACCAAGAACCGGCCAGGGAAGCTCAGGTGCCTCGAGAGCCTGGGCCCCTTGGTGCCAATGGGATCCTTGACCACCTGGACCAGGGTCTCCTCGCCTTCCTTCAAGGGCGGCAACGGGGGGGGCGGAGGTGGCAGATCCTCGATAGCCGCCTCCTCGCCCTCCTCCTCGGAGGTCAGGTCCGATCCCAGACGCGGCGCGGCGGGATCATCCAGGTAGAGGAACCCATCCTTAATGCCGCCGATGTTGACGAAGGCGCTCTGCATGCCTGGCAGCAGCTTGGCCACCCGGCCCTTGTAGACATCCCCCACTTGGCTCTTGTTCATCGTCCGCTCAAGGAACAGTTCGCAGAGCTGACCGTTCTCAAGCAGGGCGATGCGCGTCTCCAGGGGGGTCGAATTGACCACCAGGGACTTGCGGACTTCCATGGAACCAACCTTTCAGAATGTTGCAGGAAGGCGCCATGCCCCCACCGCGGGCCCCAGGGCCGTGCCAGACCGAAGGGTGACTCTTTTCTACCATGACCCTTGGATGCCGCGTCAATGGACAAAGGTTCTACAATTGAATTGTATTCTTCATTTTTTGCGGAATCCTTGAAGGGACAGAACCTCGAATTCGCCAACCGCGACAGTGTTCTTGCAAAACAATTCTATTTAAATCATAAATTACAAATTAGAAATTTAATTGCCAATTTGTAACTAGCTGCCAATATCTCTCCATGATCCCGCGTACTGCCCAGGCCACCTTGCTTCGCCTAGCCAAGGGATTCCCGATCTTGGCCATCACCGGACCCCGTCAGACCGGGAAAACAACCTTGGCTCGGGCCACCTTCCCCGGAAAGCCGTATCTCAGCTTGGAGGATCCTGATATCCGGGATTTGGCTACGGAGGATCCGCGTGGTTTGCTATCCAGGTATCCTGCTGGCGCCATTCTCGATGAAGTTCAGCGTGTGCCGTCGATCCTCTCCTACTTGCAGACGCAGGTCGATACGGATCCCCAGCCAGGAGCCTTCGTCCTCACCGGATCGCAGCAACTGGACCTCTCATCGGCCCTCACCCAATCTTTGGCGGGTCGCGTGGGCCTGCTCAACCTCCTCCCTTTTTCCCTTTGGGAGCTACAGAAGGCAAACCGTATCCAGGGAAGCTTGGACGAGCTGCTTTGGAGGGGGCTATACCCACCCTTGCATGACCGGGATTTAACCCCGGGGGATTGGTATGCGTCTTATGTCACGACCTTTGTCGAGCGGGACCTTCGCCAAATACTGGCCGTTCGCGATCTGTCCGCATTCCAACGGTTCGTGCGGATGTGCTCAGCCCGAATCGGTCAGCTCCTCAACCTATCTTCCCTGGCCGCGGATTGTGGCATCACCCACCACACGGCCGGCGCTTGGCTTTCCGTGCTCGAAGCCAGCCATTTGGTTTTCCTGGTTCGCCCCCACCATCGCAACTTCAACAAAAGGCTCGTCAAGACCCCAAAGCTCTACTTCAACGACACAGGTCTGGCCTCGTGGCTATTGGGGATCAGAGACACGGACCAGATGGCCATTCATTCATCCCGTGGTGCACTCTTTGAAAACTGGGTGTACTTGGAATACCTGAAGAGCCGCCTCCACAACGGGCTTCCTGCGGATATCTACTTCTGGCGAGATAGCGCTGGCCTTGAGGTGGACTTTCTTCATGAGCAGGACGGTCTCCTCCATCCCATTGAGGTTAAGTCGGGCCAAACCCTCGCCTCGGACTTTTTCGACAGCCTGCAACGCTGGTTGAGCCTCTCCAGGGACTCGGCCGCAGAGCCCTGGCTCGTCTATGGAGGGGAAACTGCGCTGCGTCGTGGAACCACGGAAATCATTCCATGGCGCGACCTGCCAAGCCGGTTGCAACGCACCAGCCAGGGAACCACCCCGTTTGTCGAAGGTCCAGTCCACTGAATCCAACTGTCCATCACGACCTTCTCAGTCCGTGAACGCGGCCTCGCAGAGGGGGGTGCGTTCCTGGGTCCGCTGTTCAGTGATGCGGTTGCGCTCATCCACGAAGACGACCTTGGGGGTCTGGGTCTCGGCTTCATCGGCGGTCATCCAGCCGTAGGCGGCAATGATGACCAGGTCGCCCGTCTGCACCAGGTGGGCGGCGGCGCCATTGATGCCGACTTCTCCAGAACCCGGTACGCCAGGAATCACGTAGGTGGCGAGGCGGGACCCGTTGGTCACATCGTAGATGTCGACCTTCTCGTTCTCCATGAATCCCGCGGCTTCGATGAGCAGCGGATCCAGGGTGATCGACCCCACGTAGTCCAGATCGGCCCTTGTGACGGTTGCGCGATGGATCTTTCCGAGCAGGAAGTGGCGCAGCATGCATCCTCCGGTCCAGGCTCCAGCGGGGAGTCCCGGCCAACGCATAAGAATGAACCCAGGTTTCCCCAGGGTCCAGCCTCGATTTTATCTGCATTCACTCGGACTGGGCCACAGGCAGGTTCAGTCGTTCGGGTGATTTCCTTTCAAAACCGATCCCGAATCTGCGGCCGAGGGGGCCAGCAGGACATTGTCGATCAGCCTGGTCCTGCCGACGTAGGCGGCGGCGCATAGGGCGGCGGTGCGGTCCACCTGTCCCGTCAGGGGCTCCAGGTTCTGGGTGTCCACCAGTTCCAGGTACTGGATCGAGTCGACCCCGGCCAGGAGATCCCGGGCGATCTCGATGAGTCTGGGTGCAGCGTGTTCACCGGCGTCGAAGGCAGCCTTGGCGGCCAGCAGTCCCTGGCTGATGCAGAGGGCCCGGCGTCGCGCATCCTCGTCGAGGTACGCGTTGCGGCTGCTCAGGGCCAGGCCATCGGCTTCGCGGATGGTGGGCACAACCACGATGTCCACAGGCATGTTCAGGTCCCGGGCCATGCGACGGATCACCACCGTCTGCTGGAAGTCCTTCTGGCCGAAGAAGGCCAGATCGGGCTGCACCATGTTGAAGAGCTTGGCCACCACGGTCGCCACGCCCCGGAAGTGCCCGGGCCGGAATCGCCCACAGAGAGGTTCAGCCAGACGGCCTGGCTCCACGTGGGTCTGAAAGCCGGTGGGGTAGATCTCGGCGACCTCGGGGAGGAACAGCACTCCGGCCCCGGCTTCCAGACACAGGTTCTGGTCCTTTTCCAGATCCCGGGGGTAGCTGGCCAGGTCTTCACCGGGCCCGAACTGGGTCGGATTTAAGAAGATCGAGACGATGGTGGCATCGCATCGGGCGGCGCTCTGGCGGATTAGGGTGCCGTGGCCTTCATGAAGGAATCCCATGGTGGGGACAAAACCGATCCGTTTGCCCTCTGCCCTCAAGGGTCGGAGGAGGGCGCGCAGATCAGCGATGGTACGTACGATTCGCATGGACAAAAACGGGATCCTTCGAGAGATGTCTTCCAGCTTACCAAGGGTGACCTCATGGGTGCCACTGGGTCAGAGCCGGACGGACGGCTTCTGGAAGGGTATAGGATTCCCGCTCATCCGGAAACCCTCCCCCACGGACATCCTGGGCCCAGGCGGCCATGGCCGTCCGTAGATGCTCGAATCCATCGACATAGCGGCGGACAAATTTAGGCGAGGTGCCGACCAGCAGGCCCAGCACGTCGTGGAAGACCAACACTTGACCCGAGCAGTGGGGTCCGGCTCCGATGCCGATGGTGGGGATCTCGACCGTCTCCGTCACCTTGGCGGCCAGATCGGCGGGAATGCCCTCCAGCAGGAGACCGAAACAACCGGCCTCCTGGAGCTTCTGGGCATCTTCCAGCAGGCGCAGGGCGTCGGCCTTCTGCTTGCCCTGGACCTTGAAGCCGCCCATGGGGTTCACGCTTTGGGGGGTGAGGCCAAGGTGTCCCATCACGGGAATTTCGGCGTCGACGAGGGCATGGATCACGGGCAGACGCTTGGCTCCGCCCTCGAGCTTGACGGCCTGGGCGCCTCGCTGGAGAAAACCCCCGGCATTGCGCACGGTGTCCTCCAGGCCGAGGTGGAAGCTCAGGTAGGGCATGTCGGCCATCAGGAAGGCGGTGGGACGGGTCCGGGCGACGGCCTCCAGGTGATGGTTCATCATGGCCATGCTGACGGGCAGCGTGTTCTCGAAGCCCAGGCAGACATTTCCGACACTGTCACCCACGAGGATCATGTCCACCCCCGCGGCATCCGCGATCCGGGCTGTGACGGCATCGTAGGCCGTGGTCATCACCAGTTTGCGCCCCGCCCGATACCAGGCGTGCAGCTGGGGCAGGGTGACTCGGGCGTGAATTTCGATGGGTTGGTGGCTCATGGGGTCTCCGCTGGAAGGTCGAAGCCGTGGCCTTCCATGAAACCACCGAATGCCCGACCCGTCATTCGGGATCGGAAAACGCGGGCAGGTTCACCTGGGTGGGAGTCCAGTCGACGAGGGGATCGGCCGGCTCGGGCTGGATGAATTGGAGGCCGACGGCCTCGACCGTCCGGCGGAAGTTGTTCATGTCCTCACGGCCCAGAAACCCGCTTCCCTGGGCTTCCGGGAGACGCGCCCACAGCTGCTGGAAGCTCGGGAAGGCCTCCTGCATCCTAGCCCTTGCCCCCAGCTTTTCTCCACGTTGCAGCAGAAGTCGGGCGCCCTCGGCACAGGCTTCAAGGATCTGGGCATGGAATTGCAGGTCCCGGGCGGCCGCCTGGGCCTTGCTCCAGGCCTCCAGAGCCTCCTGGACCACGACCTCCGTGGAGGGCACGGTGGATAGCAGCAGCCCATGGGCGCGGTGCCACTCCAGGTCCAGCCACCGGGAATCGGATCCATCGACGGGTGCTTTCAGGTTCTCCAGAATCGCCCATCCCAATTCGGGAGCCTCAAGGCGAGACTCGCGGGCTTCCCGGGCCAGGGCCTGACAGTAGCGAAGCTGGGCCAGACGCTGGCGCCAGACCAGTCCGTTGGCTTCGTAGCATTCGGCGGCGGCCTTGAACAGCCGGGTGGAATCAGGCCAGGAACCGCGGAAGCGGGTCACCTCACCCTGGAGCAACAGGTGATCACCCTGTTCCTCGGGGGATGCGATCGGCGGCCGAGTCGCCAGAGCCTCGAACTGCGCATGATCCGCAGCCACCGTATCACCCAGGGCGGCGAAGGTGCGCGCCCGCCAGATCTGGACGGAGGAGATCAGGGCAATATCACCCAGCCGCTCGGCTCTGTTGAGGGCCCGGTCCAGGTGGGACAGGGCCGGACCGAGTAGCTGTTGGAGGCTACGCACCGTGCCAAGCGCGAGGTGCGCTTGAGCCTGGAGAGCCGTGTCACCCTGCATCCGAGCTGTCTGCAGCGCCTCCCGGAGCAGGAGAATGCAGGTCTCAGACTGGCCCTGTGCGAGGCGTACCTGGGCCAGCGCGATCTGCACCAGGACCAGAAGGTGGAACTCCTGGGCTGGTTCAAGCAGCCGCTGGGCTGTTTGGAGCATCGAGGCGGCCTGGAGGAACTGAGACTGTCCGCTCAGGGCCCTTCCGAGTTCCAGCAGAAGGGCCGCTTGATCCTGGGGCAATGGCTTGAAGCCGCCCAGGGGGTGCAGCCCCTCTTCCAGGGCACGAATGCCCTTGGTGAGGTGCCCCTGGAGCAGGTGGAGTTGTCCGAGGACCAGCCGCAGGCGGGGTTGTTCGGGATGCAAGGGGTGATCTGCCAGCCGTTCCGCGGCGGCCTGGAGAGACTTCTGGGCCTCAGCAGGTTGACGAAGGTGCAGGTGCAGCATGGCGCGCTTGCGAAAGAGGCGAGCCTCCATGAGGCGAATACCCTCGCCAGGAGGCACTCGGAACAGAGCCTCCTGAGCTCGTTCCAAAGAGAGCAGGGCCTGTTGGCTGGGGGGCGGTTCGAGCTCGGCCTGCGTCTGAGTGCCCGAAGCCCAGGCATCGGCGAGATGCTCATGCAACCTGGCTTCATCCAGAGAGGAAGGTTTCAGCTGGAGGGCCTGGCCCACGAACTGACGGATGTCCCTGGGGGAACTGATGGACCCCTGTTCGAGAGAAACCAGGGCTGCGGCCAGGGCCGTGGCCTCGCCCAAGGCCAGGGATTGGAGAAGTAAGGGACTCACCCAGCCCTGCTCCCGAAAGGCCACGGATAGGGCCAAGGCCAGATGTTTGAGTTCCAGTCGAGGGGCCTGGACGAGCACCAATTCGCGCCACCGGGGATCGGGAATCAGGGCTTCATCGCGCTGTGTCTGGGCCAGGCAGGATCCTGCCACTTCCTGGAGGGCGTCCAGGAGCGCATCGTCCTGAAGTCCGAGCAGCCGTCCCAGCAGGCTGACGGGCAAAGGTCGCTCGGCCAGGGCCAGCAGACGCACGAGGGTAGTCGAAGGGGCCGTGAGCCGCTGAAGACGTCCAAGGAAGATCTGGCGTACCAGATCTTCCTCGGCCTTCAGTACTACCGGTTGGCCTGGTGCAAGGACCCACTGGCTCCCATCCCAGAGGAGAGTGCCGGACTGAACGGCCAGTTCCAGCAAATTCCGAAGCAATCCAGGGCTGCCGAGACTCTGGGTGATCAGGTCCGTGCAGAAGGTGTCGGGCAGATCATGAGGGCCGAGCAGATCCCCCAGGACCAGGCGAAGGTCTTCGTCCTCCAGGCGGTTCAGGCCCACGACCGCGGCTGCGGGTTCTCCGCGCAGCTGGCTGATAAGGGGCTTGAGGCCGACCCCCTGTGCGCCCGTGGTGAGGGACAGGAGCCAGGGAATGGACGAGGCATGAACCAGCTCGCGGATCAGGGACAGCACACCCGGCGTGGCGCGGTCCAGGCCTGACAGATGGATGAGGCGCGGGTGCAGCAAACCTGCGAAATCCAGTGCTTCCAGGGTGGCCTTGACCTCTTCGGGTTCTGGTCCGGCATCTTGGCCGTTCAGATTGCGCCCCCCTGTGAGGAAGGCGAAGGCCTGCACTCGGAGGGACAGGCCCTTGGCGGCCCAGGGACGCTCGGCGTAAAAATCCACTTCGCGACCCATGAGCAGCATTTCAAGCAGCCGTCCGAGGAACCGTTCCGGGGTTTCGCCGGCCGAGGCGCTCAGATGATGGACCCAGATGCCTTCGCCCTCGGCCACAGCGCAGGCCCAGGCCGCCAGATGCTCCTTGCCGACGCCTTCCTCCCCCTGGAGCAGCACGATCCGCTCCATGGGAGCCGGGGCGCTGAATCCCAACATCAGGGATTTGAGGTAGGGGATCTCCTGGCTCCGACCGCGCAAGGGGCGGGCGATGGGCTCTGACAATTCCCGGGGATGGTTCCAGGGGAGGTCCTCGCTCAGAGCCGGAACCGGGGCCGTCGTTGAGAGGAACTCGGGCAATTCCGCCATCCCCCATGGGTACCTGCCGATCACTCGGGGGATCTGGGTGAGTCCCGGCCTGAAGGTGATGACCTCGGGGTGCAGGAATCGGGGGTGGAGGTTCTGCTCAAGTTGATGGGAGAGGTGCGCGAGGACGGCCTTCCGCTGGTTCGCGCCCCAACCGGCCCAGAAGCGCGACAGGGGGATCCCCTGGATCGCCTGCAGATACCAGGCTTGATCCTGGTCGAACCCGATGTGGCTGAGGACAGGATCTAAAGGGGACGCATCCAGGAACCGGGAAAGGAAAGTGTCCCGGATGTGGTCGAGATCCCGATCCAGGGGCCGGGGAGCCCAGATCTGGGCCAGGAACCGCGTGCCGTCCATCTCCCGACGCAGGATGTGCCAAGCACAAGCCTTACTTCGCCCCAGTTCCATGAGGCAGGCATAGCGGTGGGTCCCGAGCAAACGGGTCACCTCCATGGAGGGATTCTCGAGACGAAGCACCGGATCGGCATGGCCGAGAGTTTACCCCTCCTGGCGGGGATTTTGCTCTTTGCACGGTTCCCAGCAAACCTTGCCCAGGAGTTTCCATGAGCGTTTCCACAGTCGACTCGAACCAGACCCAAACCATTGGCAGCGCGCTCCTTCAGCAACTGGCGGCCAATGAATCCAGTTCCCAGGGCACCAGCGGTGCTTCAGGGCTCCTCGGGGATTTGATGACCCTCTCCCCGGCTGCCCAGCAGCTTACCCAGGCTCCTGCTGCCGTGACCCAGGCCGTGAGCGACCTCTTTTCGGGCAAGAAAGATGTCCAGGGCGATCTCGCGCAATTGCGGACCTACTTTCAGAAGAATCCCCAGGGCCTGGTCAGTCTATTGAGCAGCCTCCAGGGAGGCACAGGCACCTACAGTGCTTCGAGTGCCACGGGTTCCACCAGCGCCCTGCTCACGGCTCTCATGAATGGGCAGAGCAACGCCTCAGATCCCAGTGCCCTTCTGGGCCTCCTTTCGGGGAATGAGGGCCAGAACACACTCTTCGACTATTTGGGGAATTCGAGTGGCGGGTCCGACAGCAGTGCGCTCTCGATCCTCGGTTGATCGACCCGCCGCAGACGGAGATTCAACTCCCGGTGTGACCACCGGGGCTCACCTGGAGAACGTCGATGATCAACGTCAATCAACTGCAGAGCAGTTCCGCCATGGCTCAATTGCTGGGGCTTCAGCAATCCACCCAGACGTCCACGACCCAGTCGGCTCAGGCGAGTTCGTCCCAGGTTCCAGGGGTGGACAGCCTGTCCATCTCCAGCGCGGCCCTGCAGGCCCTTAAGGGGCTTGGGCTGGATACCTCTGAGACTCAGCCGGACCAGGCCAGTGCCACCTACCAGGCCCATGGTCACCATCACCACCACCATCACGGGGGCGCCCAGGTCCAGCAGGGAACCGCGGCCCAAGCTGTGAACACCACCAGTCAGTCCAGCCCGGTGCCAGAAGTGAGCTAGATGGCGGGTGTGAGTTGCGGGCAAATTACTGATTTGGCGCGTGATGCCGACGGGGCATAAAATATTATATTGTCATCACAATTTTTCTCGTCCAGCCCTCATGTCACGCCCCAGGTGGCCGATAGCGGGAGCATGTCAGGAGGGACCGGGACGGAGTCTTTTCCCGAAGTTCCCATGGAGGAACGATGTCAGACCTTAGTGTTTCTTCTGCAACCAGTTCGGTCAGTTCAACCCAGCAGAGCCAATGGGCTCAGGCGAAGAGCCTGTGGGATCAGCTGGGCCAGGCCCTGCAAAAGGGTGACCTCGCAGGTGCCCAGAAGGCGTTCGCGGCCCTTCAGGCAAATGCCCCCCAGGGCGCCCCAGCGCAGAACGGGCAGGGGAGTTCTTCGCAGAACCCGGTGAGCGCCCTCGCCTCCGCCCTGCAGAGCGGCAACCTCGCGGCGGCCCAGAAGGCGTTCTCCCAGATCCAGCAGACCCAGGGGCACCACCACCATCATCATCATCACGAATCCCAGGCGAGCACCAGTACCGCTCCAACCGCATCGACCGATGCCGCGACCTCCAGTACCAACTCTGGGAATGTCACCATCAACATCAGCGGCGGCAACAACATCATTGCCTAAACCGAGGTTCCGGATCGCCAGGTTCGGGCCTGTGCCCGGCCTGGCATTTCATGCATGAGATTCAAAGGGGAAATTCGATCGGGCCCCTCATGGATCTAGCCTTTCTTGCCGAAGGAAAGGATTAGAGGTGGTTTCCGTGGACATTGGATCTGCCAGCGCCTTGGCTCTCTACAATTACCAGACGACTCTGAACAACTACGGCCAAGGGACGACTTCCTCTGCCAGCACGGGCAGTTCAACGGCCAGTGCAAGCAGTTCAACCCCCAGCTCAAGCAGTTCGACGTCCAGTGCGAACGATGCCCAGGATGCGGCGGTCCTCCAGGCCCTGGCCAGCGCCTATACCAGTCTGACCACCAACTCGAACGGGATCCTGCCTGCACCCGATGCCCTCTCCGCAGCGGCCGGTACCAGTGGCGCCCTCGGCTCGCTGGTGAGCGGGATCTATTCGGAAGCCGCTGCCAGCGGCAAGACCTCCCTGAACTTGTCCAGTCTCTCTGCCTCCGCCGCCTCAGTGGGGGGGCTGAATTCCACCACCGCGTCCATTCTGTTTTCTGGGAGTACCAGCAACGGATTGGACAACATCTCACCTGCAGCCATCAACCTGAATGCGACCCTGGCCCTGGTTTCCTACTCCAACTACCAAAATGACATCCCAAACAGCAGCGCCACAGTGGCCGCCACTTCGGCAGCGGCTGGGACGGATACGACGCAACCTTCGGACGTCCAGAACGCCATACTGTCCGCTCAGTCTGCCTCGTTCAACAGCACGCTGAACCTGTTTGCCTAGGAAGGGTCCTGGCGAGCGCCACCAGATAGTTTCGGCCTTCGAGGCTGTGCTCCTGCAGTTCGAGGCACCAGCCTTGGGCGAGGTGTTCGCTCCCACAAAGGCGCCGCAGCGCGATTCCAGCTTCGCCATTCGACCCTAACTCGATCTGGTCCATGCCATAGCTGAAGCCCAGACCGAGGGCCTTGAGCATCGCCTCCTTGGCGGTCCAGAGGACGAGAAACCTCCGCCATCGGGCCCCAGGGGACACGCTTTCGGCCCAGGCTCGCTCTGCGGGAAGAAACAGCTCCGCTGCTGATTCGAGGGCCCTGGACGGTTGCAGCGGCTCCAGGTCCACACCAATTCGTCCACCCCGGGCGACGGCAAGGATCTGGGCTCCGGGTGCCCGGGCCAGGCTGATGGCCAGGGGGCGACCCTGCGCATCCTGGGCCCGGGGACGACCATGGACATCAGGTTCCAGAAGCACCATGCCCAGTTCTGAAACAGCGGATACCCGCGCTGAGGTCGGGCCGGAATCCAGGATCAGCTGGACTTCGTTCCGACGGAGGAGCAGCGGAATCTCAGGTTCCGCTAGGGGTGAAGGCAGGGGCCGGGAAGGGCGGGCCGGGGAGCCCTCCCACCGGGTTCCTTCTGGCAGCACCTCGCCTTTCATGAGCAGCGACAGGTCGCCGAGGACCGATTTCGGTTCCATGCGCGATCCGTAGAGGACGACCGAATCGGTGCCCACCGAGCATCCCGAGCCGATGTCGATGCGGTCCATCTTCATCACCCGGTCCTCGAAGAGGTGGGTCTGGAGGGTGCAGTCGGCGTTCAGGTTGACCTCATCACCGATCTTCACCAGGTCGTACTCCGTCAGCCAGGTGCTCTCCATGCAGACCCTACGGCCGATCCGGGCGCCCAGCAGCCGGAAGTAGGTCGGGACGAAGGGCGTGCCCAGCAGCAGCCGCAACAGCCAGGAATCCGCGAGGTTCTCGTGGAGTCCGCTCACCAGTTCGGTCCGCCACACGAAGCTGCACCAAAGCGGTTTTTCGCCGGGGCGGTAGACCCCCATCACCAGCCACTTCACGGCGACCACGAAGAGGCAGGCGAATAGGCCACCCAGGAGATAGAGGAGGGGCAGGGAAAGCGCCGCCACCGTGAGGGAGTAGGCATCCTCGATTTCGGTCATTCCGGTCAGCAGGAGGCTGGTCAGCACCACGAAACCGGTGACGGGGGCCAGGACCCGGAACTGCTCGATGAAGGCCCGGAGGAGGATCATCCGTTTCGGGGGCCGGAAGGTGGTCTCCTCGCTGAAGGTGGAACTCGTCTGGCGCCGGGGGAGATCAATGGCCGGGGAGCCCAGCCAGGCACTGTCCACCCTTGCCGCTTCGGCTGGATCAGGGGGAGGCACGGAAAGGACGCCCACCAGGACACTCTCTCCCAGGATGGTCCCAGCGGGGACCAGGGCACTGTTCCCCACGAAGGCCCGGCGGCCCACCCGGGTCGCGGCGAGGGTGACTCGGCCCAGGTCCACCCGGGGCGGGCCGAAGGAGACGCAATCGGCGATGAAGCTCTCCTCGCCGATGTCGAGCAGGTCTGGGCATCCAGAGCCGGCGGTGGACACTTCCGCCCAGGCTCCCAGGCGCGCACCCAGCAGGCGGAACCAGGGCGCCAGGTACAGGGTCGCGTAGAGCGGAGCCAGAAGGTCCAGCCCCATGCTCATGAGGCGGTCCACGTACCACTTCCGCAGGATGAAGCCGCTATGCAGGTCGTAGTTCCCGGGAAGCACCGTCCCCAAGAGGAGCCACTTGGCCGCGGCGATCTCCAGGGCCAGGAGGACCACGAAGGAAAGACCCACCAACGGGGCCACCACCAGGTAGGCGAAGTAGCCGGAGGTATTGGCGTAGAGTTCGTTGATGAGGATCAGACCCGGGAAGATCGCCACCAGGAAGGCCACGGGGGTCATGAGGGCCCCCAGGGCCTGGGCCGTGCCGATCCAGAACCGTCGACTGGGCGCTGGCCGGGCCAGCTCCACGGTCATGCGCGCCCGATCCGCTTCGGTGGGAGGCAGGGGCCGAGCCGGAGAACCGGTCCAATGCTGGCCCGTCGCAATCCGTGCCCCGGCCGGCAGCAGGCTCAGATCCTCTAGAATGGCGCCGTCCTCAAGGATGCTGCCCGGGGAAAGAATGGAGCGGCTTCCCACATAGCAGCGACGTCCGATCCGGATGCTGTTGATCGCGAGGAACCCACCTTCCAGAGAGTAGCCACTCAATCGTGCATCCTGGCCGATGCTGGCATCGTCTCCGATCGCCACCAGGTCGAAGGCCGCCAGCGACGTGGTCCCCAGATGCACATTCCGGCCGATGTGGGCGCCCATGAGGCGGAAGTACAGGGGCAGCCAGGGGGACTCCACGAGGTAGTCCAGCGGAGTGGCGGCGATCATCCGCTGGGTGAGCCACCAGCGCCAGTAGTAGAAGCCCCAGATGGGATGGCGCCCCGGCTTGATCCGCCCCAGCAGGATCCATTTCGCGGCGATGGAAAGGACGTACATCGCGGGGTAGATCAGGGCCAGGGAGGCCAGGGCGGCGGCGATGCCGAGCAGGCGGGGGAGGTCGTGGTCCTGGCTCCAGCTGTAGACCAGGTAGGGGCTGAGCCACTGGAGGGCATAGAAGCCCAGCAGCGGATACAGGGAAAGGGCCTGGGCCAACGCGCACACTCGGTGGCGCCAAGGGGGCACCGGGCTGGTGCCCTGGAGTGCAGGGGTCGGCAGGGTCGTCCTTTGGGCCGCCCGCGCATCCATCTCGGCCGCGAGGGCTCGGATGGTCGGAAAGGCATAGACGTCGGGAACTGAGAGACCCTCGAAGGGAGGCTCCTTCCGCAATTCCGAGACCATGGCCGCGGCCAGGAGGGAATGCCCCCCCAGGTCGATGAAAAAATTCTCCTCCAGCCCTGGCGCCCGCCCCTGGAACAACCGGGTCCAACTGTCCACCAGGCGCTGCTGTCGGTCTGTCAGAGGCTCCCCCGCTGGGGCGACAGCGGCCCGCTGCCGGGGCGGCGGAAGTCGCTTCCGGTCCAGCTTTCCGCTGGCCAGGATCGGCAGGTCGCCCAGGGTTTCGATGCTGGCCGGCACCATGTAGACCGGCAGGCGCTCCCGCAGGCACCGCAACAAAGAGGCCTCGTCTGGGCTGGTACCCGGTCTCGGGACCACATAGGCCACAAGGCGTTCCAGGCCAGCCTCCTTCCACAGCGTCACGGCGGCGGCCAGCACCGAAGGATCCAGCCGAAGGGAGGTCTCGATCTCCTCGAGTTCGATGCGGAACCCCCGCAGCTTCACCTGGGCATCGATGCGCCCCAGGAAGTCCAGGTCACCGTCCGCGTTGAAGCGGGCCCGGTCCCCGGTGCGGTAGAGCCGGGCGGTGGAGGGTCCGTCTGCAAACGGGTTCGGGATGAAGCGCTCGGCCGTGAGGTCCGGTCGACCCAGGTAACCCGCCGAAAGGCCGGCCCCCGATAGGTCGAGTTCCCCAGGCACGCCGATGGGACAGGGCTGCCCGTGGCCATCCAGCACGTAGACCCGGGCATTGGGCAGGGCCTTGCCGATGGTGACCGGACGGCCCGGAAGCAAATCCGTCCAGGTGGAGATGACCGTGGCTTCGGTGGGGCCATAGGTGTTGACCATGCGCAAATCGGGCCGCCACCAGTGGCTAACCAGGTCGGCGGAACAGGCCTCTCCGCCCAGAATGAGCAGGCGCAAGGATGGGATGGGATCGCCGAGGATGCCCAGGAGCGTGGGGACGGTGGACAGCACCGTCACCTCGGCCTCCGCCAGCCGCTTTCCCAGGTCGGGCCCCGATTGCATCAAGGCCTTGGTGCCGACCACCAGGCAGGCCCCGCTGGCCCAGGCCAGCCACAGTTCCTCCACGGAGGCATCGAAGGCCAGGGAGAAGCCCTGGAAGACCCGGTCCTGGGGGGCGACCTTGAAGAGTTGCTGCTCCGCGCGAACGAGGGTGCAGACCGAGCGGTGGGTGATGGGGACGCCCTTGGGTGTGCCCGTGGAACCTGAGGTGAAGATGACGTAGGCGAGGTCATCCGGGCCGGAGCCGATGGCAGGCCTGCCC
>Ga0214167_1000402_pt1 | contig 22785 bp, 14 predicted proteins | sample TroBogypolimnion_45_FD_153006 | JGI IMG/M metagenome (GOLD analysis project Ga0214167, IMG submission 153006) | Freshwater microbial communities from Trout Bog Lake, WI - Practice 18AUG2009 hypolimnion v3 | ecosystem: Environmental > Aquatic > Freshwater > Lake > Hypolimnion/Profundal zone ... | reverse complement strand
TGTCAACGCGCATTAATATTGGCCGGATTTTGAGCTTTTAATTTTGCCGGATTCGAAATTGCTTTTTGTTGTTGTTTCTTCCGTTTTTTTCAGTTTTCTTCTTTTTTTCTTGATTTTCTTGATTTTCTTGATTTTCTTTTGTTTTCTTCGTTTTTCTTTCCGACTTCACCCCAGAAAATAGTTTTCATCTGCGCCTTTTTCTTCCCCCTGTTCTCGTTGTTTTATCGATTTTTACCTTGCCTTGGAATATCCGCTTGAACGTTGAAAGAGGTATATTTATATATTTTCTTTAATAAGGTAAAAAAGGATGTACATGGAGAATAGCAAGCCAGATGAGACACTACAGGCATCGACGTCCATCCGTAATATCTGTAATGTGTGCGGAAGCGAATTCACTGCGTCATTTCGTCATTCACATCAGAAGTATTGCATGTACCCGCAGTGTACACGTGATAGAAATGCTGTCCGGAAAAAGAAAAACACGAAGCTTCACCTGAAAAATGCAGACTATCGAGCGCGAACTTCTCAGCGCAAGCATGAGGAATACGTGCGGCGCAAAGCACGTAATCGTCAGCAGCGCGCGCCGGACGCCGGGCCAATACCGTTTTACGAACCGGTGACCACCCGGAATTTGGACGTGTATTTTATGGGGCTGATAAGCTATGCCACCGGAACAAAAAGCGCGAGTGATTTGACCCGGCTGCGTGATTGTTGCTATGAGATCGGCAAAAATATTTGCCTGCGCGTATAGTCACTGTCCTGACCGCTGACCGTTGTGAGGTGAATTTTAACCGCTGTGAGGTGAAACCAGTATATAAAATACAGCTATCATCTTGATAATAAGGAATTAACAATCTACGATCGTGAGGTGAAAGTTTCACCTCACACTTGATTGAGAAGCCGTTTTGCCTCCTGTAAATTATATGCTCTACCGGGAAATGCCGGTAAAAATCATAATTCTCAACAGGAGGAAAACGATGGTTGAAAAGTTTCCAATCAAATCCGATTGTCTGCGGCGTATTCCCAATGGCTTCGGCTGGGTGGATCACCGTCTGCTGCGTGAAGGACACATGCGAGTGTGTTCTTCAGATGCACTGGCGCTCTACCTGGTGTTGCTTTGCGCCGCCGATGGTCAAGGTCTGTCGTACTACGGTGACGGGCTGTTGTGCTCGCTCCTTGGCTGGTCGAAAGGCCGTCTTGAAGCGGCGAGAACGTGCTTGAATGAAGCTGCACTCATTGCCTGGGACGCGCCGCTCTATCAGGTTCTGGAAGTACCGCTAGAGCGAATGGAGGCAGTCCATGCTGACTCATGAACAGTACATTAAAATTCGCTATCTTTATATGGTTGATCACCTCACATCGGTTCAAATCGGCGGGATATTGAATATTTCGGAACGGACCGTCCGCAACTGGTGGAAGGTTACAGAATATCCTCAAAAGCGACATAACAAACGGACAAAGACAGTTGTTAAGTTTGAAGACTGGATAAAGCGTATGCTTGCTGAGCATCCGGATCTATCAGGGACGCAAATTTATCAGAAGCTGCAAAAATTTGGTTATGCCGGCAGTTCCAGCGCTATCCGCCGCTACCTTGCATCGGTACGCACGAAGCCGAACCGAAGCTTTTTGACTCTCGTTTTTGAGCCTGGCGAAGCCATGCAGGTCGATTTCGGATACTGCGGCTACTTACGGCACGGAGAGAAAAACATACGGTTGTGCATCTGTGCGGCGGTATTATGCCATTCAAGGCTGCTGTATGCGGAAATCATTCCCAGCGAAAAACTGGAACATACATTTTCCTTTTTGCAGAATGCTCTAATGTTCTTTGGCGGCGCACCAAGGAAAATTATCGTTGACAACTTCAAGGGCGCGGTATTGCATCATGGCAGACATGGCGACATCCGCTACAATCCGCGGTTCCTTGATTTCACCAGTCATTACGGCATGCTCCCTGTCGCCTGTACCCCTCACTCTCCCCAGGAAAAAGGTCGGATCGAAAATGGAATCGGTTATATAAAAGGTAATTTTATCACCGGCAGTAATTTTTCGAGCCTGGAAGAAGCGCAAATGTCATTTAAAAGCTGGTTGGAGAAGATTGCCAATGTGCGAATTCACGGCACTACCCGTCAACAGCCGCTTGTGAGCTTCAACAGCGAAGAAAAGAATGCGCTTTTACCGCTGAACCCGCATCGGTTTGACTGTGCCAGAATTGAAAACAGATCGGCTGATTCGCGCTGCCGGGTCTGGTGTGACGGCAACCAGTACAGCGTGCCATCACGATATGCAGGGATAAATCTGAGCTTGAAAATCACTTCCGAAAACGTCTATATTTACCATGACGCAAAGCTGATTACTTCACATCTGCGAAGCTACGGCAAAGGCCGTACTATCGCCGATCCCGGCCATTGCAAGCTGATGCTTGACGAGCGCCAGACCGCCGCCAGACAAAATTTGAAAAGTGATTTTCTCGCGCTTGGTCAGGATGCCGCAACAATGCTGCGTGAACTTGAAGCCCGGATGCTTAACATCGAATCACACATGAAAAAGATCATGCTGCTGGTCGAAATTTACGGGAAAATCATGGTTCAGAACGCCTTGATATCAGCGGTTGAAAATCAGGTGTACGGCGCGGATTACGTGGAATACCTGATCCGGCTGAAAAAACGGCCGGTTGAAAACAGCATGGGATTGCTTCATGTGACCAAGGGGGCGGATAACCTCAATGTTACGCTGGAACAACCCGATCTCGATGAATATGACATAAAATGAAAGGTATGTATATGGAAAACGAACTGATTAAAGATCTCGATTATTTAGGACTGACTCACTTGCGGGATGAGGTCTACAACTTACTTGAAGTTGCAGCCCAAAAAGAAACTTCAACCCTGGACTTCTTCTCTCAGGCGATAAATGCCGAAGTCGCGCATAAACGCGGAAGAGCCATTGAACGCAGGATAAATCAAGCTCATTTCCCGCAGCGCAAAACGCTCGAAGCCTTCGACTGGAGTCATCCGGACAAGATTAATGAAGAACTCGTCCGGTATCTTTTTACCCTGAAATTCGCAGAGAATAAGAAAAATATAGCATTTTTGGGTTTGCCCGGTGTGGGTAAAACGCATTTGCTGACTGCCTTGGGGCTTCATGCCTGCGCCAATGGGTATTCCGTCCTTTATGAGACTGCTGCCAATATCATCAACCACCTTCATGCGGCACAGGTAGCCGGAAATTTCATGAGAACACTGAAAAATTACACTAAAACTGACATTTTGTGCATGGATGAAATAGGATATCTTCCGATTGACCAGCACGGGGCCAATCTGCTTTTTCAGGTCATCAGCGCCCGCTATGAAACTGGAAGCATCATTTTGACCAGCAATAAAGCATTCAAAGAATGGGGAGATATTTTCAATAAAGACGCAGCCATCACCAGCGCCATTCTTGATCGCCTGCTTCATCATTGCGAGGTTGTTACGATTGAAGGAAAAAGCTACCGGATGATGGCTCGCAAAAAATAAGCATAAGCACGAATCTACAAAACAAGGAGAAAAAACCATCCACGTAAAGGATATTGGAGGCAGAATTGTCGGTTCTCAGCCGAAACCATACGCGGCAAAGTATTCTACATGCGGAGCATGAACAATACGCCGGGCTGATATATTCGGACTGATACGGCATGGTCTACAATTCCTTTTTTTAATAAAAACAATCTTTACACACGCCCAAAACCATGTTTCCGATTGCCTGTTATCAGGCAACCGGCCAGTATTTTGCGCACTCGGCACTAAATGACCGTTTTCCGGCCATTTTAAATGCTCAAAATCCGGCCATTCCTAGTGCTCATCCACACCATGTCTCTGACATGGATTTATGCGTTCAAACTTGATCATGCCCCTGACCGGAGACACCCGGGCAAACGCACCGGGGCTTTTGCATCCGACGAAAAATCTCCGGCGAACTTGCCGGGGAGTCCATTTTACAGTGGAGATGCCCCGAAGGACTCATCCCCGCCGTTAAATTCGTCTGCTCATCAATTTTCTGCTGGGCTTCATGAACCAAAATTTTCATAGACACATGTCTTCTCTGTTGTATTTTAAAACTCAATAATCATGTTATGAGTTTATGTTTAAATCTTTGTCTTAAATGCTTAAGGTTATTATAATTTAATTTTGCTTGCCAGCAGAAAAGAGATGAGTGAGGTCTTGCCTATTTCGCGCATTCTTGAAACAGTCCTTCCAAACCATGGGAATTCCAGGGTGAGAGCAGTGGCACCGAATTTTTCTCTGACATAATCCTTCCAGCTTTTCCACTCCTCTTTACAGACTTCAGTCCCGGCATTTTTCAGAAATAATTCAGTCCACTCTTCATACCAGTATTTCCCGTCCTGATGCTGGGCTGGCATCATCATCTTGAATTTTTCCGAGAAATGCTGACTATTAGTAAGCAGACCATCCTGAGTTTTTGACATCCAGTTGTGTATATTAAGAAGCATTCCTGGTTTCACTTTGTCAACATAGTTTTTGAGAGTGCGCCACGATTCATCATCTTGTTTAATAACGCGGTTAAGATCAGCACCTTTAGGCGCAGTCAGGCGGCTCAGGCCATTATAAACTCCGTCTGGATTGGTCATCGGCAAAAAATGGAAACGGTATGATGCTCTGAAATATTTAGCCAAATCATCGTCAGACAGCAGGAAGTCAATCATCCCTTCCGCGCAGAACGAACCGGCGCTTTCATAAGCGTGATTCCGTGCCATAAAAAGCACATCAGTTTTGTTTTCCCACCCTTCCGGATCGTCAACCAGAAGAAGCGGAATTTCCCTGCCTTCCCCGCTCCTGCCTATGCTGGAATATTGAGCGCCGCAATTGCCTGCCTTTGATTTCATATACTCGACAGCCATTGCATAACCGTAATAAGGGGAGGCGTCAATGTGTGAAACACCGGGCGGCAGCTTGATTTTAAGCCTGGTGCTAGGCACTTGAATCTCGACAGGCACCATCCTCCATTCACCCTTTGGCATTAATACGTAAACATGATCATGATAATGCAATCTTTTCTGCAGCTTATCCTCCCAGTTTATAAAACATTCGAAAAGCTGTGTGTCGCTGGAAGTGTTTTCCACTTTTATTGAAAACCGGCTTCCGCCGCATCCGGAATTTTCTTCGCCAATCCCCGGCGAAGTTCGCCACATCGGCTTTACTTCAAATGTTCCATTGTCCAGGATAGTTACTCCTTCATCAGAAAAAGGGGAAGCCCCGTCGAAACCTGTAATTATTTTAAATATATTCATTCAGTTCTCTTGGTTATCCTAAATTTAATGTTTTCATGTATCTGTTATTTCAAAAATCAGCAATCTTGCTCTTTCCCGGTTGATTGAGTTTACGGGGTATTAAACATTTGGTTCAATGCATCTATTGCCGCGGATACTATAGTAAAAGAAGCGGTGGATGCCAGCAGTGCGGTGTCAGTTTCATAACCTCCTTCAAGATAAGCGTTCGCATGAGAAATATAGCTTATGTAGGCCGTTGAATTGTAGAGTATAAATGTTTTTCGGAACGGCGAGTTCCATTTTATTTCAAGGCCTGGCTCGACAAGCAATTCGCCCGGTACACCCACAAAACAAATGTCTCCGATAGCCAAAAACTGCAATTCAAGCCGGATGGATTTCTGGTCGCCGTATAGCTTTGATTTTTCTTCATTGTCTCTGAATGGAACTTTGACGAATGATGAATGCGTTTTTATGTCCGCTTTGTTTGTTTTGAACATTTCCTGATTTCTGGCGGCGTCAAAAAAATGTTCCGTTGTAATTCTTCCAATAGTTGTTCCAATTTCATCAGTTCTGGCAAATCCATTTTCGAATCTGCGGGGATGAAGGTCGCCACATGCTCCGGAAGTAAACGAGCAGAATCCGCCAAGTTCACTTTCTACATATTTTCTCAGGACGCCAGGATAGTCGGAGCTTATTTTGCGGCCGGAAGCTCCGCCTGTCTGGCAGGCTAGAGGATGAGCTGCGTAATTTACCAGCGTGGCTACTGGAGTTTTCTTTGTTTTGTCGACAAAATACAATATTCCCAGTTCAGGGTCTGTTATATTATTCGCAAGAGGTTCCAGATGTTTGAAGGAAGGGAGGTTTTTGCAGGAATTGTCCGGTAATATCACCCTGCGATTTATATTTTCATGGCATTGGACGGAATAGTGAAAAAGGTCAACTTCAAGCATACATTTAAATGCATCAGACGCTGCCTCGATACTCCAATTAATTACTTTTGCAACATAGTCTTTGTCAAGATCAGCCAGTAAATTACGTCTTGTGTGAGGTCCGGAATGTGTATGCGTGCATGTCAGGATTATATCTCCAGCTTCAAGCCCGTTAGCGGCCGCGCATTTTTTTCTTATTTCATTGACGATGTCCTCATCCAACCCCAGAAGGTCATAGCTTAAGAGGAGCGCCCGTTTCATGCCGTCGTCAAAGGCAATTCCTGAAATATATAAATCATCCCTTATCCCGTCCGATACCACATTTGCGTCGTATCCCGCAAGTAGAGTTCCAATTTCAGGCGTTATTGCCTTTCTTGCTGTTCCAATTTTTAATGTCATTTCTTGCTCCAGAAAATATCAAAAACTGTAAGCTTTGATCCATTGCCTTCAAAGCGGATTGAAGGATGTTCCGGGTCGAAGTCGTCTATGGAATAGCGTTTGGCGTTGGTTTCTATTTTATCAATTTTCCATTTCTGGGGAGCTGCAAAGAAAAGTTTTTCATCGCTTTGTTCAAAATGCTTTACGGTCACAGACAGTTTGCCAGCCTGTTCACTCCAGCTCATATCGTCCAGTTCAACAGCCCCCTGGATAAGGTGCATGTTGGTTGACGCAAGTTGCGGATGCGCTTTTTTCTCTCTTAATGCAATAAGTTTGCAGCCATGAGCAGTAACACCTCTGACGCTGATTTCATTGCCGGCGATTTCCAGGGGAGCTTCGTCGAAGAAAGAAAATGCAATGTATTCTTTGCCATCGAGAATATCTTTTAAATTATATGTGAAATCGTTTATTGCATCGTTCCAGTTTATGACTCCGAGAATGGCGTAGTTTTCATGGTTTGTGTTGACCTTCAGGATATACGCGGATGGATAACGGGCATCTGGAAAAGCATCCACTATTTCCGCAGCCTGCGGCCATACCGGGAGGACTTTTGATGCGTATTTCATTCTATATGGCGTTTTAATTAATTCTTTCATTGGATCTGTTAGAAGTATTCCGCCGGAGCCCAGAACCGCGGCTGCAAGTTGTGTTTGAAATTCAGCCTCCGTAAATAGTTGTTCTAAGGCATTCGGATCATTATCTCTTGCATAACAAAATGGAGATGGATAGTCGCGGAGAATTATGTTTTCGCGATGATTATGCCACCATCTGTTGTGCAGAAATGACATAATTAATTCTTTGCCGTATACTTGAGGGGCGTATGGGGTATCGGTTTTGTTGTTAGTGTACCATTTGGGATGATTGTCGGTTTGCACTCGGTGCAAGTCCACTTTTCCCAGGGCAAGCCCCATCATTCCCTCGCCTTCAACAAGAATATTTTGTCCGGCTGTTTTGCGTATTACATCAAAGGATCTGATCAGCATTTCGGTCATTGTTATTGAGTTGTTCCTAAGTTTTCCGCGACGGTATAGCGCGTAATCAGGTCCGTCAAGTTTTATCCATTCCACATTGCAATCTTCTACAAACAATTTAACTAGTTTACGCAGCCATTCAAGCGGCTCATCCAGTGAGTAATCGATCAGGCATGATGGTCCGACATTTGAATTTGGCAATTCAACAGTCCTTCCGTTTTCATCCAGCAGGAGCCAGTCAGGATGTTCTTCAACCACTTTTGTTTCTTTGTTTTGAATGTAGGGCGCCAGCCATAACCCGAATTTCATGCCCAATGAATTTATTTTTTCAGAGAGCCTTTTTATTCCATCTGAAAATGAAGGTTTCGGTTGAGTCCATTCTGAAAGATGCACACAGAATCCGCCATCCACCTGGACAAAATCAAGCGGATAGCCATTTGCCTTTAATTCAGCTATAACTCCTGCGCTGTCTAGAACATCTTCCTGAGTTTTTTCATTTCGATAATACTGCCAGTCATTCCAGCCGGTTGGAATTTTATCGGGTATGATCGGGGTGGTTTGAGCAGCTGTTTTGTTTGCCCATTCTTCAAGGAGTCTGTTAAGGTTTTCGCCTTGCAGTATCAGAATCCAGTCAAGCGTTTTTTCTCTGCCGGGCAGCAATTCCAGCCCGTCCAGGATCATTTTATAGATAAGACGCATTTTGCCTGTTGCTTTATCGCATTCCAGCGTTATCTGCCCTTCTGATACTTTAAAAGTTTCTCCCCCAATTACAGTGATGATCTTCCTGTCAACAGTTGCAAATGCAAAAAGGCTGTTGTTGTCTATCCTGTGCTTATTTGTTGTCTCTGAATAGCCGCGCGAATCTAGAGGCCGCGGAGCCGGGCTTACGCCACTTTTGTCTAATTTACCAAAACGTACTGGGTCGCCGGGCATATTCAGTCCAAAACGTAAAAAACGCAATTCTGTTTGCGGAACTTCTATATTAATTATTTCAATCGATTTTATGTTAACAGCATTATTACCTGAGTTTTTGATGACTGATTTTATTCTAGTGTCGTTTTCTTCTTTTGAGACTGACATCAGCAACTCTATACTATTACCTTGCCAGGCATTATTCCCATTTTTTACAAGAGTTATGTTGTTAGAATTTATTTCTGCATTTAGTATTGGTGATTCAGTGTAATTTTGCATAGTTTTACTCTTTTAACTAAAGTTTCCTGTTTGTTTATCTATATTTATTTGCAGCAGTAAAATAAGCCGCAATATTTTCATCTGATGTCTCAGGCCTGATACCGTCCATGGTGCCAAGGATCAGTCCGCGTTTATCTCCATTCTGGCTGATTATATCCTTTACGTGATCATTAATCTGTTGCGGAGTACCATTCGCAATGACATTGATCATATCCGCGCATCCTTTGAATGTTACTTTTCCGCCCCACTTCTTTTTGGCTTCGAGGAGATTAAAATCTCCGACAGGTGGCGGCGAACAAGTCTCAATGACATCCACTCCTGCCTCTATGAACAAATCAATGCTATGCATCAGTTTACCATCATCATAATAATCAGCAAGTCCTCCGGCGCCGTGAATCATCGCGACCTGTTGTTTTATTACAGGTAAAAACTTCTCTTCTATTATTTTCGGTGACCATCCGCTTGAAAGCGATATATAAAAATTGGAAAGGAAAAAGTTTTTCACTCCATTTTTCAGCGCGTATTCAAGTTTATTAAGAGAGAACTCTGAAAATAATTTCAGAACGCCGTCAAACAATTCAGGATCTTCGTAATAGCTTGTCATCATATCCTGCATACTATATGCTTCACTTCCAGTATAGTCCATTGCCCCATGAATATTCATTAGAACTAGACCATTGTCGCCCATCTCTTCTTCACAATTTAGAAATTCCGCAAAGCTGGCATTCTTTACGTCAGGCATTATATATTTTAGTTTTGCTAAATCGTCTTTAGTTTTTATTAAATATTCGATTTTATGTGGATTAGCGCTTATGCCGTAATGTGATGCTCCAGGTTTGGGAGAAATTGTCTTGTCGGAAATTTCCCCTGCCGGAGTGGAAAAAATACGGTTTATTATAAAATGGTCGCCGGCATCTTCATAAACAATTCTCGCATTAGTTTCTTTAATATAATCGATTCTTTCTAAACAATTAAAAATCGGATTAGGACAAGGATAGCCATATATATATGTTGGATCATAATCGAATCTACTTTTCAGTTTCCTGTATGTCCATGCGGAATTGCTATTGAAATAACGAGTGACAACATGCTGAACTCTGGGTGATACTGGAATCTTATCAACATCTTCATGCTTCATTGCGGCAATCAATCTTTCTTTTGACGTCATCGAGATCATAATTAATGTGTCCTTTCTTTGATATTGAATTCCTTAATAATGGAATATTTAGCCTGTGAACCAATTTCAAACTTATTCAGATCGAATAAAAGATATAAAACTCTTTACATTTATTCTACTGTGCTTATTCCTAACAGAAGAATCATATTATCCTTGTATTGAGACAGACTAGATAGTGTTATATTTCTAATCTCTTTTTCGGGTTGAGGGTTTACCCATTCATATGCCTGCAGATCAATTATTTCCCCAGTCAAGTTAAAACCTGTCCATACTTTTTTTGCATTCGGCAAATAACTAGACATAAATATTCTCTCAAAATATTCATTAGCATTGACCATTTCAGAGTCTTTTCTGGACGGGAAAATATTATCTAAATTCTCTATGGGCGCATCAGACTGAGTGCCGTCAGTATAGCTAATAACGTACTTACCTATTTGAGCCCAAAGATTTTTGCCAATGCTTGTATGGAGAAATATGATACTCTTTACTTTTTTATTTATTGCTATACCGTTTACACTCGAGGGGAGGTTTAATTTCTTACCTATTCTGTTTCCTGCGACAGCAATACATTGTTTTGCATCATTTTCAGATGATGGAACAATATAGAAGTTTATATTTCCAAAGACTTGAGCGCCGGTCGCCAGTGTTCTGAAATCAAAGTCAACGGCGTCTCCATTCAAAGTCTGGTTACAATAAGCGCTTATGTTCACCGGTCTTATCTCCGTGTTTACCCATCCTGACGGTAAAGGCGGCAGCATAGCGGTATTTAATTTTTCTTGCGGATTATAATTAATTTTATCAAAATTTAATTTTCCGGTTGACCAGGCATTTTCGATCGATAATAATGAATCCATTGCCGTCACACTACCACCACTGCTGCCCCAGGTGGTTGCAATAATTCCCATTGTATTATATTTTTTCGCGGCAGCTGATAAATCATAATTATTTTTTTCCTGGAACCATGAAGAACACAATACATCATAGCCAAATTTTTGGAAATATGGGATTGCCGGGAAATCGCCAGTACCTCTATAGCTCCAGAAATCAATGATCACATCTTTAGGTAATGATTTAACTGCAGGATGAGTCATGTTATTTTGTTTATTTACAGTGTCAAAATTACTGTTTGCCGGGGTAAAATCACCCCAGGCTTTCCTGTCCAGCAGCAAATCATGAAAAATGATTACTCTGCTTACGCCTTTGCTTTTCAAATAATCATTGCACCATTTTACATGTTGACTCAATAGCTCGTCCGGCGCTGCGCCCTTGCACAGAGGGTTTTGGCCTACTGAAGTGGCTTCATCCAAGCCTATATGAAAGTATTTAGGTTTGTATAGAGCTATCGTTTCATCATAGATATCTGAAAGATATTTGCGCACGAGAGGACTGGACATACAAAAGCTGTCTCCTGGATTTTTAGGGTCCGGAGAATCGGCAAGTTCAGGATGAACTTTTAGAGTACTTTCTACATGTCCTAACGATTGCACCTGCGGAATAACATCCATACAATGTGCTTTTGAGTATTCTATTATTTCACTTAATTTTTCTATAGTTATTGCATTGGGGGAAGTAGCTACCTCTGGATGACTTTTCCACTTTATGCTTCCTCCATCACTTTCTACTAATACGAGTGTATTAAATTTATGTCTTGCTGAAATTCTGCTTATTGCTTTTTTTAGGCATTCGACCCTTTTTTCAGGGCCTTTAAAATCAAACATCATGCCTCTAAAACTCATGTCCGGCCAGTCACATATTTTTACGCAAGGCAAACTGATTTGCCCATTGCAATCCTTGTGCAACAGTTGGATTAAACTCTGCACTCCATAAAATGCACCAGTATAATCATTCCCATATATCAGTATATCCATCTGGCTTGCATTCAGCACATAAGCTTCCCTTTTATTATGAAGAGTTAGATTGGTATTTTTTTTAACTTTTTCATAAATATCATTTATGAAAGATTTTTCATTTTTACAACCTATTATAATAGGCTTTTTATCTTTGGAATATTTGTCCCCTTTCACTATCGGCACAGCAACCCCAAAATAATCACGCAATTCATTCTGGAGTATATTGGCGGCAAATATTTCTTGATTAGTTGCGCCGTCAGATATAACAATCAGAGAATCATTATTTACAATGTAAGACGTTTTAAGATATTCTATCTCCTGCGGACAAGGAATTATGGTTGCATTGTATGAATATGTTTTCTGTTTTTGAGATACTGCAGTAGATATTTCTATTAGCCGCTTGGATATCTGATTAAACGCTGTTTCTTTAATTTCATTAGACTGATTTCTCAGTGCTAATTCCATTTTGGAAAGTTCATTTAAGGTTAAATCACTTTCCAATAATTCACTATTCCTCTTCAGTTTTTCTATTAAATTCAAAGCTCCAATTTTTTTGGCACTTAATCCAGCATTTTCGAACGGTTCAAATTCAACAGCGAAGTGCAGTTTCTGCTTAACTGCTTTTTCATCTTTTCTAATATACGAATTCAAAAAACTCAGCGCTTGATATCTGGATGGACGCCAATCAGTTTTGCTTTCGTCTCTTAACAACCAATTTGATTTATTGTTAACAGCAGACATAGAAAACTTGAATTTTCCAAGTGGTGTAACAAAATCCATTTTTTCAACGGGATCTATTAGAACATTAACTTTAGATGGAGAGACTGTTGGCGGTCTTTTAAATATATCTTTTGAAAGAAAAACATCAGCAACAATGTATGTTACTTTATTGTTTTCACATACTTCATATTCATAATCATATTCAAAATGCAAATCGCTCCATTTCATTTTCAAACTATATCGGCCTATATTATCAATCGTATTAGTAATTGAAACCTGATATTGACCGTCTTTCATTTCTTTTTTAGCTTTGGCAAGATTTATTGCATGCATTGCCAGCCAATTAGAATCCGAAAAACTGAATTGCATGAGTGAGACTATATCTATATTATTAAATACAAGAACTCCTGTCGACAAATTTACATCAAACTTTATATTAGTTTCATTATCAGCTTTTTCATTGGCGAATACGCAATTCATAAAAATGAACATAGCGCAAAACATTGATATTTTGAATTTTACCATCATAAACACTCCTAATTTTTCATGTTTCTTAACTTAAAGTGTAAAAGTTTAGTTTCATAAAGTTACTTTTTTTGAAAATATTTTTTTTGTAAAAGTTTAACGCTTCCTGACAAACAGAAAAACCAACCGGCTCCCGGAAAACATTTACCGCAAATCTATCTCTACCCGGTTTTGGTTTTTGCCATTGTCGAGTAGACTAAGGCCTTCCGTTGTGTAGGCAGTATCGGCAACGCTCATTGTCAGTCGGTGGAATTGGGATATTCTAGATCAGCGCATTGGGGACATTTTAAATCGGCGCTGACATCATCTTTGAACCCTCCTTCAATTTTATTTAGGAACCAATTCCAAAAGTATTGGCTTTTTCCTGTTAATAACTTTTTACTTTGCTGGTCAAAACTATTTTGACCAGCCAGATTCAACTTTTTACCAAAAACATTGCAAAAACTCAAGAATGCATATATACTTTTACGCCCTTTTTAATTCTTTCGGTTTTAAAACAACATAACTATCGCTATAGAAACATGTTAAACATCTGTTTAGCCTTGACTGGGGCGCAAAGCTCCCCAGTCGCAACCAACCGTAAATCGGCAAGGTTTTCAGCGAGCGAACGGTCTCCTTGCACCTCAATACGGCGAGTTTTGATTTCGGTTTGTTCAAGCTCGTTTATTGCCGCCAATTCGGCTTTGCTCTTATGGCCGCGCTTCTTTTTTCCCTTGGATTTCGCCGTATTCTTGCGACAGGATTTTTCACGTCCTCTCCCCTTGCTGCTCTGCTGTAAAGATGATTCTGCTTAAGGGCCAGCAACTGCTGTAACAAGCCATTGCGGCAACCATTCGAAGACTGATTTTTCAGAAATTCAGACTTGCAATCACCGCAATGACTGGAACAATTCAGCCAAGTGTTTCTTGTCAGCAGACGGACTTTTGGCGTAGCCTTTCATTCGATTGGCAAACCCATGATACATGCATATGGCTGCATTCTCGTAAAACTTGAGGATCGAAGCACGTTTTTCGGGCGTCATCGGACGAAAACACCCTGGGCCGGCATCCATTGAGGATCGTATTTGCCATGCCTCAATTGCCCCGATAGCCTCAATAACGAAGGCCTTCTCATACTCTGCTCCCTGCTCCTGGTTCAGGAGCTTGCCCATTGCCATCAGCACTGTGTATGGTTTTTTCAATGACTCTGGAAGTTCGGCTTGCGGTGTGAGGACGGGGGAGGCGGCCTGAATGGACGGGGCGGACGGCTCTCCCGGACTGGCGTCCCAACCGCCCTCGGTGACGATCTCGACCTTCGCCTCTAATGGCAGATCATCATAAAGCAGGAAGGCCGCATCCGGCGATTCAACTTTCACTACATTGCCGTTCACCTCGATCGACTTAACCTTCGGCCCTCCGTTGCGACATGAAAGGTAAATGGTCTTTTCTCCAAAGCGGACGGGCTGCTTTTGCACGTATTGGGAAATCGACCCGGGAATGCGGGGACGGAGGACTAGGCAGTCGGAACGGTATTCGTAGTCGAACAATCCCCGGACCGTTGCGGCGGGAATGGCGAAGTTGTCGATCATCACGACTACGCCGCCGACTTGATGGTCCCCGGAATCGGACCACGGGTTGTGGGTGTTCTCGCCGAATTGCGACCAAGGAGCATCCATGCGGAAATCCTTGGCCCATTTCATTGCTCGCTCCGCCGAGCGACGAATGTCGCGGAACTTGCCGAGCCGGTAGTACATGAGGATCGCACGTCCTTCGACAGTGCCCCAAACACCGCCGTTGACCCAGTCGCCAAATTTCATGAAACAGTAGTAGGCCTCCAGGTTGCTGCTACTACCGTAGTTTAAATAGGTGTCGTCCAAGCCCGGTGCGTTAGTCAGGAGGAAGTCGAATGGACGGATGGAGGGGAACGCCTCGATTTGCCTATAAATCTGCCGGGCGGTCTCGTCGTTGGCCACGCGAAGCGCCACAGCGTCGGCGTTGGCCACGCCTTCGAGATAGCCGAACTTCTCCTGGCCCAATACACCGTGCTTCAGGCCGCCCGTCTCGACGGACTTGACAAAATACCCTGCCGGCGCCAACAGACAGGGCAGCGACTCCCTCGTGATTTTTTGACGATGCTCATATTCAGCAAGCTTCTCCTTGTCGCCCACAAGCTTGTACAGCTCGACCATTCGATCCAGAGCTGCGAGGTAGGTGATTGACAGTCCCGCCAGATATCCCTTGCCGAATGTACCATCGGGCTGTTTGATGCCGCCATAACTGTTGGCTAGCAGGTTAGAAGCGGGACCGACAAGAAAGAGGTTGTTTGCCGAATCGCGGGTCTTTTCGATGGCATCGCAGGCCCGTACCATTTTTGGCAGATAGTGCGCTAGAGCTTTCCGGTCACGAGAGGCCAGCAGGATTTCGGCTTGCACCACCACCACAGCAGCCGTGGCCTCATAGAACCAATCGTGGATCTTAAATTTTCCGTCGCATGCCTTGTAGGCGATGAAGTCTGGCTGGGCGGAATCCCCCAGGCAGCCATCGGGTGCTACCATCGCTTTGACCTGCCGCAACGGACTGTCATTAGGGTTACTCGGACCGATGCCGATCTTCCCCTGCCGCTTGCCATCAGCCTGGTTATTCCAAAGGAAATCCCATGAGTGTTGCAGCGTGGAAAACCAGGGTTCCTGCAAAAATGGGGTTGCGGCGTAGGAAAATCCGTAACTGTTTTGAACCCACCACTGGCCCCAGTTTGCGCCCTCGCTAAAGGAGTCCCACTCGGCCTTATAGACCATCGTCAGGTTTGGGACGAGGGGGGTGGAGTGGAAAAATGCGAATGATTCGTCGATCAATTTCAAATAATCGATGTCGCCTGCCCCCTCACAGAACTTGCCAGCATACCAGCCCGGTTTGGACGCCGCAAGCGCCGGACTTCCGGCAAGGCATGGCGAGGATTCCGCTTTTGAGTGGGATGGCATTTCCACCGCATATCCCGTAGCGACGGCAGCAAACATCGAAATCAGCGTTGACAAAACCTTTGTGTAAAGATTTAGTCGCGAAAAGTTGTTACCCCCGAAAAAAGTTGAACTTTTTTCGCGCCGACTGGTCTGTTGTTCATGTTTCATCATCTTCTTTGAACCCTCCTTTGGCGATGTCAAATCTGTTATTGTAAATTATTTTAGAAAATTTGCGTTACTGCTTACTGGTAACACCACCAGAAAGAAGTTCTGCAATCTTCCCGCCCTAAAATTGCATCACAACGGTTTCAGCTTTTCCCAGTCGCAATGTGGTTGTTTTTTTACGGTATTTCACCTCTATGCATTTTGGACGATCATCATTCCAGTCCACATTGGTAAAGTACGCGACAGAAGTACCGTCAGGTTGTTCCCAAACATTATAATTGATGTATTGTGCGTCGTTACCGCCAATAATGACTTCGTTTTCATCCAGGCTTTCCTCCGCTATCTTTTTCAGAGTTGCTTTTGTTTTCTTAATCAGACGCGGATCACTTGGAATGTCAAGAAACGAATAGAAATAGACCTTGCCTTTGCCGCATTGATATACATACAAATCCTCATCAAGCCGGATCGCTGCAACATTCTCCAGCAAACAATTTCTGATCTTGCCGAATTTTGAAGGTTCTCCCCCACAAATATTACAGCCGATAAGATCAGACACTTTTCCGTCCCGGAATAGCGTTACCGGAGCGGCAGGATCGACCCTGACATCAAAATGACAACCGCAAATCAATAATATTCCACCCTGTTCAACATACGCAGACAAATTGTTGTAAATCTTTTCGTCCATCGTGTTCCATCCGAAAAATGATATGGCACGGTAGGCGCTCAAGTCGGAATACGGACTTACCACGTCCACCGATCCGAAAGGAGTACCGCTGAACATCCGGGTCATGGTTTCGTCCTGTTCCATTCGACGGCAGGCAAAAACCGGCAACCACGCTTCAATCGCTTTCCAAACCATTTGATATGACGTGTCTTTCCAGCGCCCCCAGATTCTGGTATCCCAGTTATTGGTATCGGCCAGCTCAGGTATCCGGTCATCCGGCAGCCAGAACATGGATTCCAGGTTCCCGTAGATGGCCGCCAAACTTTTCCGTACCGTTCCACGGCGGGGATGCTTTATGGCGAAATCACAGAAGTCGCGTAATATCTGGCGATTATTGATGCAAAAATCATCCTCCCAGTCATGGCGGCAGTGCGAAATGGTTTTAAACAGGGCGTTTTCCGTATAAATATACTCGCCGCCGTAAGCGTAGCATAATTCTAACAACAATTTGAATATTAAAGAAGTGGATGTGTCATGACTTTTCCCCAGATACCAATCAACCGGGATATGGGACCCAAAACGTTTGCCGGTAGCGCGTGCCGCGCCATAAAGCAGGGCGCAGTTGCTTACCGGCTCCGCGACCACTACATCGACGTTAGTATTTTTGAGATAAACGCACAACAAAGAAGGATCGCCGCAGGAAATACCCACGTCATTCACTTTGGCAGTTGCAGTCTCGGCATTAACATATTGCAAATAACCGTTTTTTATCGCAGCCATATCTTGTTGCGGGTCGATATAAAGTGCTTTCTTTTGCGGATGTACCACTGGATTCAATATCAGATACGGTTCGTGAATGGAATCGCCCTGCAATAAATTACCGCATCGAACTTTTACCTCGGGCCATGACAAGGAATCCGGCAGGCCGTGAAAAGCAACTGCAACATGATTGGAAACACATTTGTCGATCCATTTGAACCATGTCGCCCGGGTGGCAAGCCGTCCAGGCGGAAAGTTCCTGCCGCACTGATGCCGGAAACTGATATAATTCCCCATGCCGGTATTGATAAAATAATTTAGAATACGCTCCATTTCTCCAGATTCGTCGTGACGATGATCATCAGAATCGGTTCCAACATACAGTGGAGCAGCATCGGGCGAAAACTTCGGAACGTGAGGAGACAAGCAGAAATCGGTAAATGGAACCGGTGATTCAAAAACGATAATGGCGGCGGAACATAACATGATCGCCTGCGTTTCTGAAGCCAGGTTTTCTATTGTCAGCACATTGGCCACGTCGGTACGCAACCAATCGTTTTGTATCGGAAAATACACCGATGGCCAGCCGTCGGAAACGTTTTCCAGAAAGAGCTCTCCTGAAAATATTTCTGCATCATTCAGTGTAATACTGCATGGCTGGACATATAGTCGCCAATTTTCCAGCATTGCAGTGATTTTCAGCAATGCAGTTCCAGCAGTTGCCGCTGAATTGCAGACAAATTCCGCAACAGCCTGGCGGCGGCAAATAGCGCAAAAATGTTGATGATCAGGCCCGAACGCGCTGGTAAAAGCATGAATACTTTTATCGGCACGAAAATATCGATAACCGTCCGTACCATAAAAATCTTCAGCCCGCAATTGAACTTGAGTTAAAATCCTGTCGTATTCCGATTTCATAATAACTTCTTCTCGATTTCGAGAAAAATTCTTGTTGATTTTCTCCCTTTTATTTTTATTGTAACTTAGAAAGGCGCTCCCTCTCCGGCGATTTCCAAAGTGTTCTCCTCTTTCCGCTCTTGACGGCGAGCCGGACACGCGCCATAAACCGGGTTAAACGCTGATAGTGCGAATAGACTCAATTTCCGATTTAATATTGGGATCTTGACGATCGACCAATTATAAAATAGATTCGGATATAATAGGCGGGATTGTTGTTCAACGCCGGATCGCAGCTACCCTTCACGGCATTGACATGACCGTCGAGAAACAGCAGATTAACGTAACCTTGATGCCGGGCAAACGGACCGCCGCTTGTGCTGGATGTCGAGAACCCCCCCGCACTGCAATTAGCATCACCAATATATGCAATCCTGGACAACTCCACACTCAACGCGGATGTTTTATATGACCTGCCTTGGGTAAACAGATAGAAAGAAAGCGGTACAGAAGCCGGCTCGACATTGTCCCAATCCTGCATGCCATTATAAGCCAGACCTTTAGCGCCGCTGGTTCCGAACGGTGACGATCTCCAAGGCAGAACCTCATTTGCCGCACTGTCACAGTAAAATAATGCCTGGGCCATTCTATCGGCCTGGATGGTCTCCCCAGGGCCGGATGGAGCAAGTATTTTCTGTGGCCCAACGTTATTGGCGTAAGCCACAATCAATCTGGCCCATGCATCAGCGTTGGAGGCACTGGCCGGGAGATAATCACTGTAATCGTTTAGATACATAGTGGTAGCAGTTCCTATTTGCTTCAACTTGTTGGCGCATTGGCCTTTTTTGGAGGTTTCTCTGGCTTTGTTCAGCGCAGGTAATAGCATGCTGGCCAAAATTGCAATGATAGCTATCACTACTAGGAGCTCGATGAGTGTGAAAATTCTTTTCGACATAATACCTCCTTAATTTTTCAGGTTATTTTAACATGAATCACGTTTAATAAAATCACAATCCAGCATCCGTGCGATAAATCCGGATCCCGGACAGTCAATCGTTTCCTTGATAATATCGCACATCAATTCGCCGGAATGACATAATTTAGTATCAATACTTGACAACGCCGGAACCATTTTCTCACATTCCGGCAGATTGTCGAAGCCAACCAGCGCGATGTCTTCCGGTATCTGTATTTTTGCCTCCCGCAACGCCTGCATGATGCCGAATGCCCGCAGATCAGTGCCGCAAAAAATAGCATCCGGCCTGACGCCTTCGGCCAGCATTTTTACAGCCGCGAAATGGGCATCCTCCGAGTATCCGCAGCAAATCCGGTGAAATTCCGGAACAATCGGTATATCTGCGTCTTCCATGGCATGCCTGTAACCCAAATACCGTTCTACAAAATTGACATCTTCTTCCCTGGGAGGGCCGAAAAAGGCTATTTTCCGGCGGCCGGAATTAATCAGATATTTGACCGCACTATATGTAGCATCACGCTCCTTCGGGATTAATGTATGAGCGAAATCAAGCGCCCGCCAGTGCCGCACAACCGCACAACGGCCGCGGCTGGTCAGTTCCTTGATGATTCCCGCATAGCCGCCCAAAGAAGGAAATATATAACCCGCCGCATTAACTTTAAGTAAAATCTCCACGCTTTCATTAAGCGAATATTCATCCGGATGCAAATACTGAAGCCCCATGCTCATGCCGTCCTCCCTGGCATGACCGAATACCCCTTCAAGCACATATTGAGCCACAAACCAGCTATGGAAACGGGATTTGTCAACATAACTGGCTCTGGGGATAACTACGATTGCTGCTTTGTCCTTGTAAGATTTTTTATGCACAAAAGTCCCGCGATGCTTATAGCGGACAATCAGATTCTCCGTTTCCAACTGGCTCAGCGCCACGCGCAGCGTTTTGCGGGAAATACCGAGTTGTTTTGAAAAATCAATCTCGTTCGGCAGATTTGTGCCTATCGCATATTTGCCGCTCTGGATTGAATTCTTCAGATCCTCATACACTAAGTCACTTTTACTTATCATACTCACTGATGTATACCATTCTTTGTTCTATGTATTTCTTATGTTTAAAGATTATACAATATGTTTCCTTGTTTGTCAATACCCTTCAGCAAAAAACCAGCAAAAAAGAATCAAACTTAGATTTTAAAATTGAAGAAGTCCAATAGCCGTCGCGTCACCAGTTGCTCGATGAATAATCACCGGCGCGAGGCGCTTTCCTTATTTTTCGATTGTAACGGGGGATATGGGAGACCAACTGCGGAACGGGTGAATCAAGACGAGTTCACTAAACGGATCTGGATATTGCCAATGGCGCCTGGCACGGTCGCCATTTCCGAGAACACCTGGTTTCTGAACGATTCGGCCAGCCGCTTGACGAAGTTTTTGGCGGTGCGGAAATGCTCCAGCGTCGTCGCGGCGATGCAGGCCAGCAGGGTTTTCATTCCCTCCTGATCGCAGCCGAATTCGCGCATAATGAATTTAGCCTGCAATTTTGGAAAGAGGTCACTTCTTACCATCAACTGATGCAGAATATGCGCGATCTGCAGCAGATAGTAATAGTTTTTCATTGCAAATCCGATTGTTCCGAAGTTGTGCGTCAGCTCATATCCCCCGTTTTTCTGGATATTAAATGCTTCTTCAACTACCCATCGGCGTCTTGCCTCCCTGACAAGTTTTGCGGCATTATGTTTATTGGGCCTGACATCAGTCACCCAGGCGAAAGTATTGCGTTCGGTCACGTCGCCGGTAATTTTCGTTTCCTGACATTTCAGCACAAAAGTGCGTCTTCCCTCGTGATTTAAATTGACCGCCCATGAAATATGCTGGAACACGCCTTTTTCCGGATAGTGGTCAATGGACTGCTGCGGATTGCGCTTAATCTGGATTCTTGCAGCCTCGTTAAGCAGGGGCAGACAGCCGTCTTTCAGTGTAATGTAATAGCCATATTTGTTTTTCTCGCAGATGTCCAGAACGTATTTATTCGGATAAAGCCCGTCCAGCAGCAGGCATATCCGCAATTTCGGGAAACGCTCCTTCAATAATGGCGCCAGCCGGTAAAATGCGTTCAGTTCACAATCTTCCTTGTTGAACTCTTCGCCGGTTTCGATGAATTCCGTCGCCAGCGACAGTCCCATTCCATCTTCAGTGACCAGTTTGGCTTCAAGCGCATAGTAGTAACTGGAAATCTCCCCGGAATGTTTCTTGTGCGTGGAGTTGGGATGTTCCCCTTTACGGGTGAAAAGACACACCCCGTCCATGGCAATCATGCACTCGCTATTGGAAGAGCGGGACTTGTCGAGGACGCGGGAACGAATCAGGCGTCCGGTCATTTTTCCGGCCAGCAGTTCCAGGCCGTTCGCCGGATTCATGAGTGTCATGAGATAATTCATGGCGTCAACGGAGGCGACACGCTCCTCATCCGTGCCGCTTAAAAATGACAGGTTCCGGAAAAAAGCGACTGACCGGCGTTCACTTTCAAGCTGGCTGCGGCTGCCGCAGTGAAACAGGAACATGCACAAGCCCAGGTAGAACAAATGTTCCTTGGAATAGGTGATCCGACCGGGAAGACGCGGGTCCGGCAGGCCGGACAGCAACTCATTAAAGTCCGGAAAATAATGATCAAGCAACAGTTTTATCAGGTCTGCCGTAACCGGTTCAGGCGCTCGAGATTTTTGCTGACGGCCCGCCGGGTGCTTACGTGCTCCTTGATTAGCTGTTCGCTCAGTTCCGATATTTCCTTCAGCGCTTTCTTTATTTTCCGATGTTCCGCTATCCATTTTGTCACTTCCTCCACCATGTCTACCGGCACATAGGTGCTTTTAGTTTTGCCATTGACTTTTTTGGTAAGAATATGAGAGATATGTTTTTCGCCTTGCGCACAATGACAGTTCGGATTGCCGCAGGACACCCGGATTTTTCCCAGCGACCCTTCAATAAAAGGTTTTGCACTGCTAAGGTTTTTGATCGCCGCATTCCGGCGCACCAGCAGGACATTCATCGATATTTTTTCCATTTTACCTCGATCCTTGATTATGTTAAATATTATAAATAACTATACTTATAATATTTGAAACAGAAAAAACAAGCGCGAAGAATATATTTTTCTTGAAAAAAATCGCATGAGCAGGATTTTCAGGCTAAATCAATGCGAAGAATTTTCTGATTCTTTGTTGCTGGCAAAAAACCAGCAAAAAAGAATCAAACTTAGATTTTAAAATTGAAGAAGTCCAATAGCCGTCGCGTCACCAGTTGCTCGATGAATAATCACCGGCGC
>Ga0214167_1000384_pt1 | contig 23506 bp, 26 predicted proteins | sample TroBogypolimnion_45_FD_153006 | JGI IMG/M metagenome (GOLD analysis project Ga0214167, IMG submission 153006) | Freshwater microbial communities from Trout Bog Lake, WI - Practice 18AUG2009 hypolimnion v3 | ecosystem: Environmental > Aquatic > Freshwater > Lake > Hypolimnion/Profundal zone ... | reverse complement strand
CACCTTCATCTCGGGTGCCAGTGCCTTTGCAGCTGTAATCTCAGCCGTGAGTTCTGGGCAGGCACCAAGGAGGTCTGTACAAAACTCATCATACTTCTTGACAAACACAGATTGCATCTATTTGAGAAAGATGTAGAATCCTTTACGCTGTCGCCTTACGCAGTGGCTTTCACGCAGTGGCTTTCACGCAGCGGCCTTTGCCTTTTCACAAAGCAGACAAAGCACTTTGAGATACTTCCAGATTGCATTTCTATTTGTATCATCGAGTGTGGTCCAGTGCTTATCAAAGATTGCCAATGCGGATGAGATCTCATTATACTGCGTTTCAATCTTCTTCTTTGCAAATGCAATTACACCCTCCTCGTCATCCTTTTCAACCATTTCATGTGCACCCATATAGACATGCTCGTAAAACATATCGAGAATTAGCCTCGGATTTGACCGCTTCGCCATATCAATGTATTCACTCGCCTTCTGCAGGTCCCGCTCCTCAGGAAATGCGTAGGCGAGATCGCGGAAGAACTCGGTGAGTTTATCATTAAAAAAACCAAGGCGGGACTTGGGTTGGGACATCCTTAGTTAAAATCTATAGGAATATCTTTAGATATTTACACACGCCCAGGACCCTTCGGCATTCCGTTGTCACGATGCTTCATAAACTCTTCCATCTGCGAATCAAATGCTTGTTCACGCTTTGTCTTTTTTTCTGCGCCAGCACCACCGGGATACATATCAGGTCCCTTTGAGCCAGGCGCAGCCTGACCACTCAGAAACGCAAATGTTCCAGGAAGAGTGGCGCCTCCATTTCCATTAGTAGATGTATCTGAGCCGTAGAAACTGTAGACAGAATCACCTGATCCGAGACCGGAACCAAGCTCAAGCATATTCCATGCCTCAGGTTCAGTTGCAGCGGCGGGGTCAGCCGGCCGTTGAGCCGGTGGCGCAGCAGCAACCGTTTCACGCATCTTGCGTTCATAAATCCAGTTCATGACATCTGCATCTGTGCGCGGCTCCTTCTCTCCACGAATCACTAGTGTTGGCGTCTTCTCAAGCCACTTCGGAAGTTGCGGTCTCTGGGGACCGGGGTCAACACAGATATAACGAAATTCTCTCTTCCAGGGCGTTTTTGCCAACTCCTCAATAAAAGCCTTTGACCACGGACACTTGTTGCTATAGAAGCAGATGTGAGGAGGGGACGCAGACTCCATTATCTTCTCTTCAGATCTGAATCGCGGGACTTCGCACGCAACGCCATGAAATGGCTGGGCCAAGGCCATGGCCCTAGGCCTAAAATTGAAAGCTTCATCCAAGTAGAAAGCAAGTAGCAAATGACGACTCCATACTTTACCAAGTTCAATAAGGTGTCTCAGAGGGATGGAACTCAACTTCTCACGTTTACTCTACAAAATACCAATGTCGCCTATGCCAATACTCTTCGTAGGCTAGTTCTTACAGGTGTTGAGAGTGTTGCCTTTCGTAGTGATATGAATGATATGGGAACTTCAACGGATGTGAGTATTATGAAGAATAGCACCTCCATGACAAATGAGATGCTTGCCGACCGCATTGGTCTTCTGCCTATCCGATGGAACAGTGCAAAGCATGGCGCACCTGGAGAGTATCTCTTCAAGTTGAATGTAAAGAATACCACAGACCGTCTCCTTGATGTTACTTCAAGCGACATTACTGCGGTACGTCTTGTTGGAAAGGATGGAAAGGAAGAGGAGATTCCCAAGGATGCAATGGATTTCTTTGATGCGGGAATTCTTCTCTCTGTACTGAAGCCATTTCGTGCAAATCATGAACCCCAGGAGATTGAGTTTACTGCGAAGGCCTCCATTGGTATTGGAAAGGAGCACGCGCGGTTCATTCCCGTTTCCCAGTGCGCCTATCGCTATACGCGCGACCCAAATCCCCAGCGTCAGGATGAACTGATGCTCAAGTGGGCAAAGTCGATGAATAAGATTACTGAGCAGGAAGCGGCTAAGCCTGCCGATATTTCCGAGGAAAAGCGCGCTCTCTTGCGCAAGGAGTATGTGACCATGGAGATTGACCGATGTTATTTGACAGACCCGAAGACGGGAGAAGCCAATAGTTTTGACTTTACGGTAGAGACGATTGGAACAGTCGATGCGCGTCAGATTATTGAAGAAGCAGTCAAGAAGGCCCGTGAACTCTGTGAGCGCTACACAAGTTTCACTCGTGAGATGCCTCGTAATCTGAAGCCGCCTGTCGCCTCTTCAAATCGCCTTGAGGGCTGGGACTTCACCTTCACTGTACCCGAGCGATATGTTGACAGCAGCACGAGCAAGGAAGATGTCCATCGTAATCATATTCTAGACTTATTGAGTTCCGACCATACACTTGGTAATCTGTTCCAGACCTATGTTGATGAGAATCTCTTTGGACAGAATAATGTCACCTATGTCGGCTATAATGTACCGCACCCTCTGCGAAATGAAATGGTTCTTCGTATTGGTATTCATGAAGGCGACCAGGCAAATGCCCGCAAGACAATTGAACAGGCAGCTCAGGGATGTGTAAAGATGTTTACTGATTGGCTCGCCGATTGGCAGACTGCTGCGGGTATGCAAGCTGCAAAGCCTGTGGCTGCAGTCGCAGCACCTAAGACAAAGAAGGGCAATCTGAAGGCGTAGGAAATCCTTGGAGTGTAAGTAGATGGCGGGCTTTAGCGCAGTGTATGGCGCTCTTATACTTTTTTTAGCCGTGCTTGCAAGTCTCTATTTCATAAAAGATCTCAAAAAGCGTATTTCAAAGGCTGGCATCTGGACTCATGGTGAAGAGGACCCTGAACTCTCTGAGGAGGCCTATGCAAAGGCTGCGGCGAATGTTCCTCCGAAGCGTCCTGGAGAGAAGCGTATTGTATGGGTCATGCACTCCTATGTTCCAAATGTGCTCGCAGGTTCTGAAATCACTGCAGAGGACCAGATTGCATTTCTAAAGAAAAAAGGCTGGACGGTCTATGTACTTGTAAATCGCTGGGTTGTACCTGAGCACAAGAGAGTGGAGATTTTCCCAATAAAGAAGGATAGACTTGGCGAGGCACCTGATGGAATCCGCAGGCTCTTTCAATCGGCGGATCTTATTGCCGTCCAGAACTATCCTATTAATGATCTGTTTATGGCAGTCGATGAGTATAAGAAACCGGTTGTAGTCTTTCTTCATACGCAGAATGACAATCGTAGCACACTCTCCTTTCGCATGGGCTCACCAACCTATGTTGTCTACAATGTAAATTTTATCAAACTGGAAGGTACAAATGCTCATCCTAGTATTGTTGTACACCCGAAGGTTAATACGGAGAAATTTAAGGTTGAGAAACAAGATCCCAAATATGTTACGTTAGTCAATTGCAATGAAAATAAGGGCGGTCTTCTTCTACCTCAGATTGCAAAGGCGCTTCCCGAAATCCAGTTCCTCGGCATCAAAGGAGGTTATGCAAAACAGAATGTAAAAGATGAGGATAAACCGGTAAACCTCACCTATATGGATACGCAGACGGACATGGTCAGCATTTACAAAAAAACGAAGGTTCTCATTATGCCGAGCAAATCAGAGACGTGGGGGCGCACTGCGGTGGAGGCCATGGCAAGTGGAACACCGGTTGTTGTAAGTCGGTCTCCCGGTCTTCTAGAATGCGTTGGAAAAGCGGAGAATAGTTGTGACCGCAGCGATCTATCGTGCTGGATTGAGAAGATTGAGAAGTTAATGACGGATGATAAGGCGTACCACGAGGCATCTGTCTTATCAAAGGAGAGAATCATGGAACTTGACTCTGAAGATGAGTATGAGCGGCTTGATGGGTTTCTACTCGATGTTGCCAAACGTCACGCCGAAGGCGCTGAAGGCGCCGACACCAACTAAAAAATTTGAATCAACCGAAGGTAGAAAGGAAGTTTACCATGCCTGTTGCCGCGGAAATGCGTTCTCTCGTTGCAACCGACTATCGTGATGTACGCGCATTATTTCAAAGTATCTTTGATAGAGAGGAATACCCTCAGTTTCAGGTCGCATGGAGACGACGTGACACTGAGAGAAGCCTCGGATTATTCGTTGAAGATGTACTTATTGGATTTACGCTTGTAAAGGATACTAAACTCTATTATATTGGCATTGACCCCGAATGTCAAGCAGGTGGATATGGAAGTCAACTTCTTCAAGAGGTGATTGCACGTTCAAAGGCGAAGAGAACTGGTCTCTGTCTTGTTCCCGTAAATAACACTAAAGTTATTCACTGGTACATGAGACACGGTTTCAAGATTTCTACAGTGGCACCTTCAAAAGAGAAAGGAGTACCCTTGATTACTATGAGTATGAATCCTTACAATCTTCGTAGTAGAAAGGAATGAAGAGGGATGCTTGTTTTATTTGCTGTCAAATAGTTACACTAACTGACTTCAACTATTGTACGTGTAAAATGAGTGTCTGTGGGCCATGCCTTGTAACATGGAATACACATACAGATCCCAGATTGCTTTGTCCAGTCTGTAGAAATTGTTATGGAATCAGTCGGCCGATTCTTTTTCATGCGCAGGCGCATTGGATTCTATTCTATGGAGATCTTGCCAAATATATACTTTTAATTCTTCTTAGTTTAATTGCTTTTTGGATTTGTGTCGTTTACTTAGTATAGTGTAAAAAATTTGAAAACAATGGGTTGCCACTGAATAACTATCTACAATGGACTCGCCACTACTCGACTACTGCCGTGAGAATCCTCGCCCCTACACCTACTTTGCAATTGGAAGTGCACCTCATAATTCTGTAAGTGATCTAACACCCAAGTGGGACCAGATTGTCCCCATCTTTCTGAAGGAAGTATCTGGGCCAAAGCGAGCAATTCACTATGATCCGTGGTTCAAGTTGCAGTGGCTCAAGGAGTATTTCAAGGATGCCGAGTTCAGCGAGTTTGCTAATGGCTGGCGGTTTGTTCTTGGCGATCTCGAGGTAATTCTCTTTCCAAAGGAGTTTAAGCATTGCGGTCAATACAATGAAGTCAAGGATGACTGGATTGTAGAGGGTCTAGTTTCTCAGAGCCAGGAGGAGAAGACGCTCTTTGTTCTTCAGGAATATACTGGACAGGAGGTTGCAACCTGGTTCCAGAAGCTCTATGAGGCGAGCACCTACAAGGGACTCTTCAAGTCAAAGATTCTCTTTGACATGACCTACGGAGATGATGCGGGCTGTATGACAGATTTAACAAAGTATCGGCCCTACTATACAGGGCGAGGAGACTTTATCAATTTGACACTAATGACTGGTGATGAAATGCAGAAGGTGATTGGTGTGGATTCAGGTGTTGATTCGCATATTGTAAAATTCTATCGGTCAAAGTGTATAATGCTAATTGACTTTCACTTTGTAAACTATCGCAGGCGTGTCAAGGGTGAATCTGTTCTGAATCACTGTATGTGGTACGGTGATACTGCTCGCCCTGAAGAGATTATGGAGGTACTTCATGGCAAGTTTAGCGAAATTGCTCCTGTTCTTCAGCGTATCGGCTTCTTGACTAGCGACAAGAAATCAGAACTTGAGGGCCTACTCACAAAGTACTATTTGTTCGATATGTACGAATGGGCTCCGATGTTCAAGAAGGTGCTGGGTTAAAAAATCTGATACTTACAATATTACAAAATGATGCTCGCCCTTGTTGTTTTTTCTGCGCTGAGGGTTATTCAGCCGATGTGTAGTTTGGTGCCTAACTTTAACCAGTGGTCAGTCATGTATAATAAGTCATATGCCCCCACGGAGCGCGACTACCGTGAGACGATTTACACTACAAATCTGAAGACACTCGCTTCGGGTAATGTCTCTTGGATCAATGATATTAACGAGTTTTCTGACCGCACGGCGGTTGAACTGCTGCCGAAGAATGTCAGCGTGGTCTCAAAGAGGCGCTCTTTGCGGGGAAGCGTGTAATGCTCGTCCTCATCATCTCCTCCGTGTTCTCCACCACCATTACCGCCTGAATGAAATCCAGGCTTGAGAGGATCAACGAGATCCGTACAGCGCATAAGAGTGTGTCCCCTTGTACCACAATTAGAACAGATGGGCTCAAACATCTATAGTATAGACTCATGCAAATTTTAAACTGGCAGATAGTAAATGTTAAAATAATATCTAATATCTTATAAATGGCCGGTATAAGTGGGCAGCAAATGCCAACAGAGTTTACATACGTTGAACCAGAGTATCCAGTACTTGATTGGAATTGTTCTGAACCTAATCTCAGTAAAAAGCAAAACTTTGATGTTATAACAAGCCCTGAAAAAATAGAATACTTCAAACAATATGTGATGAAATATTCAGGCAATAGTTTGTCTTCTCTAAAAGTAAAACCTTTTAATATTTACGATATCTTGGAAATTCCACCAAAATCATGTGTAGTATTTAGTGATCATCAGAATATTTCAACTCTTATACGAAAACATTATATTGAAAATAGAGAAATTAGACCTTATTTTCATTTTAGCCTTTCACTTGTTGGAAATAAGAGTAGTGGCCCCATGAACATCGTTTTTATATATGATAAAAAACTTGATACTGCTTATGCTCCCTCAATCGATTCACCACATTCACCCTCACTACCTGGTTTTTCACTTAATAAAATACATCTTCTTCCAAAAGATGACTATTTATTTTATGTTCTACTAAAACTTGACAAGTTTATGGGAGAGGTTGTAAAAGAAAAATATCCTGATAATCTTCTTGAGATGAAGTTTTCTACGGAAGCATTTCATTCACGTAAAATCGATAATGAACCTATCTTAAAATCATTACAGGGTAACGGAGGAATTACACAAAATATTGTTATTTACGGATCATCCCATCCAGGAATCATGGAGTTTATATTAAAAGGTGTATTGGACCTTTTTAAAGGTCAAGAAGATCTTCTTGGAGATATGGATTTAAACAGACCCACTGATATTCCGGCATTTAATATACGACTAAATCCACTTATTGCGTATGCTGCAGGTGATCGTGGGCAAACACTTGATATAATGCTCCGAAAAATTGCAAAGCAGAAGATTGAAACACAATATAATGAAATTTCATCGAAGGGTCGTTCTACGAATAGTGATGAATGGCCTCCATTTGCTATTCCAGAATGGTTAACGGAAAGACAGAAAAGTTTTTGTAGTACAGCACAGAATGAACTAAATGCCGATACTCGTGTTTTATTGGGTATTGATGTATGTAAAGATAATAAGCCAATAGATCTTGTGGGTAAATGCACAGAATTATCTAAGATGATACCTAACAAGATAGAGTTTGAAAACGGTAAATATTGCTTTCTTCGACGGCTTTTTTACAATAGTATCTTGGATCCCTTTCCACTTTATAAAGAGTATAAGGAACGAAAGGCTGCGATTAAGGCAAAGGCGCTCTCAGGAAGTTATAATAACTATCATCCTCTTGGTGGATTTAGAAGAAAAACGACACGCAGAATTCGGCGTAAAGGAAAGAAGAGCAGACGATCTAAGTACAAGTATGGAAACCGTTCATTTATCTGAAGAACCAACCAATAACTATGAAGAAATTACAGTGCAATTACGGCCTCTTAGCAAAGAGATTCCTAGAGTTCAATGGCATGAAACACAGCGTTGTAAAATCGCGGGTGTTGTTTTCTGTGTTGCGGCATCCGCGACAATCTTTGTAGTAATTCTAGTTGAACTTGTGAATTCTGTAAAAGGAAATCCGTATCTTTAATTCCTACCCCCTAATTCCCAAGTTCACGAATAAAAATTGGCGCTTGATCGGCAAACACTTTGATAGGACAATTATGATGATCTCGAATATACCACTGTTTTTCTGCGGACCAATAATTATCACAATCATTTCCGCAAATCAGTACAATGTCCGACAAGTCATAGTACTCTTTTGCATTCCCTTCACCGGTTAGAAACGGATATTGTAGGTCAGATTGTTCAGATGTACAATGTACAATCACGTCATAGAATTTCTCCTTGATTCGCTGCTGAATAAGGGATGCACTTGGAGCTCTGCGCCAAGCCGCTGGCAGAAATCGCGTATAATTGAATCCCTTTCCATAGAGTTTCTTCGTAGGTTCTACAGGATAAGTATTGTATCGCTCCTCAAAATCTGGGTATATATCTGCAGCGCCTTCTGTGATACGTGAAAATCCGTGCGCAAGCATCTCCACCATATAATTCCCGCATTTGTCTGCATTTGACAGATACAGAATCTTTTTTGCGGCGGCGTGTCCAGATTTACGGAGTATGTAGCGTGCAGCATCTTCTGTTGTCAAATTATTACGCGTATAGCGTAGGAGACTATCAAGATCCTCGTAGACTGTAGATGAACTGCACATTATAATCTCTTCAAAGCTCAGACTCTTATATTTTGCAGTTAATTCGAAAACCAGTGCCTTTGGAAAATTGGTCATGGTCTTTTTTGGAAGATCCTGTAAATTATGGAAATCAACGATTGTTCCTTGGCTAAGAATCTCATAATGCCGCATACAATCCCAGCCGCATTTAAGTGATGTATGACCGAAAAAAGCCTTGCGATAGTTCTCCATGTAGGGAACTACATCATCAAATTGGTACTTATGGTCAGCAGTATGCGTCGTTTTAAAAGGAACATAGGGCACAATCACTTCGGCTGGAATTGAATAAGAGAGAGGAAATAACATTTACATAGTAATGCAGAAGATCCTTAAGATACTAGGGTCCCGCTAAGTAAAATTGAAATTGTTAAATAGGAAATGTCTTGTTTAACTATGGAGGGTAGAATTAATCCCGTGATTGAAAGCGTATTAAAAGATTCAAGTGAGCGATATGCACTTCTACAAAATTCTCATAAAGTTAGAATTACAGCCGTCTATGATTGGAATAAGCCGGTAAAAGAGGAGGTCTTTGATACTATGCGTATCTTCTGTGCGGAGTATAAATTTGGGTTTAGTGTACGCGAATTTGATACGAAGATTGAAGAGGATCATGAAGAAGTATTAAAACTTCCCGCATTTCATATCTATTATGATTTCGTATATGAACGGACTATTTATCTTGATGATATTCTAAAAGAATCTATCCTTGAAGTGATTGATAAGTACAAGACTAAAAAATGGACACTTGCATGGCCAAAAATGCCCAGATTTTCTTTAAAACGAAGAGTTGTGCCAGTACTTAGTGGCAAAACCGACGTCTAAATAGTAGATCCTACTAAAAGTAGATGTCGAGAAATCTTCTCTATTTCTGTGTTTTTTACAATACGGACTATATACTTTTACTTCAAGAAGTCTTCCGTTCAATTGACCGATGTGGAGGTGTAGATGCAAATACAGATATATTAATATTAACACACCCCACATACAAATCTGAAATTGAAAACGCCGCAAAGGAATCAAATCTGGTTGTGCAGTTTTTTTTTATTGAATTTAATTCTCTGTTTCATTCTGCGATGGCGCGTCTCTTTCTCTATGAATGGGCTCAGATTTGGAATTACGATAAAATCCTATATCTTGATACGGATATACTGATTAACGGCGTTTTGTCTCGAATGTTTCAACTACCGATAGAATATGGCAAACTCTATACTCGTGAAGAGGGAACAATTGGCAATCCCTTTTGGGGAGGTGACCTCTTTGATTTTTCTACGTGGGACCGTGAAATGCCTGGCTTCACAAGTGGGGTGCTTTTATTTAGAAATACCACCGAAATTCAAGATTTATTTCGGTCAGTTATTGAACATATTCATGACGACTGTTTTATTAAAAAGATGCGCGTACCCGATTGTTTAGAGCAACCGTATCTTATTTATAATGCGTACATGCAGAATAAGTACGATACTCAGTTGCTAAAAGAATATGTTGTCAATAATGCAGAAGGGCCTGAAAATAAAATTATTTATCATTTTCCTGGCGGACCTGGTGGATTTGTAAATAAATATACAAAAATGTTAGAGTTTTTAAAGAAATTAATTGCTTAGTTTTTTCTCTTTTTTGTCAGATGAAGTCCTAAGCGGCGGAAATTTCTGCGCCGATTGAGTTCCTTCTGTCTTGATGGAGAAATCATAAACGGCTGAGGGGGAGGGGGAGGCGAGGGAACGGGTACATATGAATTTGCTCGTGTTTTAACTGCCTCTAGTTTTTCTTTGAATACAGGATTGTGTGTAATCGACATAATATCATCCTCCGAAATTTTTGCCCCTTTACTAATCATAAAATCAATCACCGTAGGATCTCCAGATAAAACAACTATACTGAGTGGTTTTAAATACTCTTCATTATAGTCCCCTTCAATAAATTCTGGAGGAACACGAAAATCTTTATTTATTAAATGCGGATTCACGGTATAATATGACTTTAAAAACTCCTTATCTCCTGGTGTAGTTAAAATCATAAGTAAATATGTATCCGTAAGTTTAGCGCCTTTTTTAAGAAGTTCTGTGAACCAGAGAAGATTTTTTTCTGCATATACAAGTTCAAGAAGGGTAGAACCTCCAGCATTTTTTGTATTTGGATTTCGCCCCTTTTCAGTAATCGCCTTATACCACGGTGTAAGTCCTCTTCTTGCATCCCTTCGCGCCACATTTGCGGGGACATTAGGATTAACCATCGAGTTATATTTTTCACTTGCTGCAGCGGATTCCTCTCTACGAGGATTGATAATTTGGCACGGATTACCAGGTCCATTGCATGAAAGACCTTGAGTAATTTTAAAGAAGGCATTATTATCTACCATTCTGTTGTAGGCTTCAAGTGTCGGCTGTGTGCCAGTCCTCAGATTCTCTTCACCGATGTAGGTTGTGGCCAATTCAGCAAATTTCTGTAGAAGAATCTCCTCTGTTAGTTTGAAACAGTTGCGAGTTTTCAGACCTTCAATAAAGAGAGAAGTGAAATGATTCTTTTTTGCAGAGCAACAGTCTTCGCGCAATGCTCCTTTTATGCGAGGAAGGTCACAGGATAACTTTGGATATTCGCCTGTATAGCCGTTTTCGCATACATAGATATCGCCATTGTATAAATGAACTAAATCTGTGAAACCAAAATAGTAGATATTTTTAAAAACACCACCCTTGCGCGGCAGTGCATTTCCCGCAGTAAATCTGTGTGCTCCTCTTTTTGGCGGCGGCCCGAAATTATTTCTCATTAATACACCTTGACTTCTGCAGGCTACAAAAATAACAATACGAGGGCGGTTTGCAGGTGCAGCCGCTTCGGATTCCCAATGATTTGGACTACATTGACTTGATTCTGAAATAATTAGTTTGAAATCGAACGGAAGTTGCGATGAGAGTCTATTTAGAAGAGCCATTAATCGTGTGCGTGCAGGAGTTTCCGCCATTATTTCTTTCAAGGTGTCATCATCATATTCATAGATAAAATTCTTATTTATATCGCGTATCTGAGCGCCGGATGAGCCCTTTAGACATTCAGGTGTAAATGGAGAGTAATATCTACTATGTTCCAGATTTACAACAATATCCGCGGTCCCGCCGCGTTGTCTACTTTTATTTTTTCGAGTGGTCCGCCTCATCTACTAATTTGCTGCGATTTATTTGGTAAATTTATTTCTCCCGACTTATAGTCATACAAAATGTTAGACACCGAGAACTACCACCAACTCGTTTCCCTTCTTCGTGAATTCTTTGTTGCACGGGGATTCAAAGAGGTTCCGACACAGTCGCGTCTCTCCATTTTGGCGGCCTGTGAGAATCCTCACTCGGTTGCGACATTTATGTATAATGGACTTGTTTGGCCTTTACCACAGACAGGTCAGATGTGGCTCGAGTATGAACTCCTCAAAAATCCTGAGTGGCCGGGTGTATTCTGTGTGAGCACCTCGTATAGGGATGAAAAGACACCGATACCTGGTCGTCATGAGAAGATTTTTCCGATGTTCGAGTTTGAGAGCCGAGGAGGTATGAAGGACCTGGAAGCGCTGGAGGCAGACCTCTTGGCTCATCTCGGGTTTCCTGCACCGGTTGTAGTCGATTACAACACAGTCTGTGCGGAGTATGGAGGGGTAGATATCTTGGAGGATGGACATGAGGGCCGTATGTGGCGCGAGAAGGGTGCCTGTGTCAGCCTGCAGAATTTTCCTCTGCGGACGAGCCCCTTCTGGAACATGAAGCCTGGTGAGGGTGACCTCTTCAATAAGATTGATGTGATTATCTGCGGTCAGGAGACAATTGGTTCGGCAGAGCGGTCCTGTGACCCTGATGGAATGCGCAAGATGTTCTATTCCATCACGGAGGGTGGCTATGCGGCGAAACTCTTTGAACTCTTTGGAAAAGAGCGGGTCGAAGCGGAGCTCGATGAGTTCCTGAAGTTCGACTTTTTCCCGCGTTTTGGGGCGGGAATTGGCCTGACTCGGCTGGCTCGGGCGTGGACTCTGCTGAAGTCTAAGGACAATCAGTAGGCGGTGCTCTGGAGTGTTTATGATGCCTAAGTTCAGGCTCTTCTTCAGACTGCTCGGATTCCTCAGGCTGGTCAGCCTCAGGAGTCTCTTCAACGGGTGTTTCAGGCTCGGCCGGCTTCACCTTTGCCGTTTTCTTTGCGGCGTCCGTTTCATCAATATCGACGGACATATCAAGGTCTTTACCACAACAACGACATCGTATTTTTTTATGATTTATTGCTGTGTAAATAAGGCCACCCATGGATGCTAAAAATCCGAAGACACCCAGAATGCCTCCTGTTTCAGAATTCATTTTCTACATGGAGAAAATAGTTTTATTTACGAAGAAATAGGATGATTGCACACAAAATGATTATAGAACATAAGAAGGTAAATCGTATAGCACGCGAGGGACTGATACAGAGAACACGGGATTCATCAGGTGCAACTGCGGCTAGAGTTGATTGATGCTGATAGAGTCTATTTTCTATGATAATATATTCTTGCGGCGGCTGTGGCGTTGTCACGATAGGTTGTTCATTTGCATAGATTCTGTGACAGATGGGGCATTCAGAACGACCCTTGTGCATTGAATACTGTATATAACAGCCTGTGTGGGTAGTAATTCTGCATGTACATGTTGGTTGAGGATAGTATTGTCGAAACATGATTTCAACGAGCGTGTTGTCAGATGTTGCTTCTTCAAGACAAAAAAGACATTGCTGCCCTTCGGGCGACTCGGTCATTACTTAGTTATGGGTTCGATTTGTTTGGGCGGCCTAGGCCCGATTTCCCTTAGCCAAATTGCACTTTGCATGAGTTACCTGACAATTTTCAGGAGTTGTAGGACCACCAAGGCTCCATGGAACAATATGGTCACCCCTATGACTCTGATTCTCAAGAATAGCCTCCTTACAGAGAGCACATACACTATTCTGCTCAGTCATCTTCTGCTTAATAATTGCCTTGGGAAAACTGCGCGATTCCTTCTGAGCTGCAAATACTGCAAGATCTGCATCAATATCTTTTAGAAGACGACGCTGAAGACCTCCATTTCTGCCCTTTTCATCTCGCACAATTGTAGAGAAGTACTTAATCTTCATATGCTTTGCTACATCATAACTAATACGACTAAAATCTGCAGCCTGAGGAAAGTGGTGAACCCCACGGGCAAGTAGGAAGACTAGTTCTGTTCCACGGTGAGCAGACTCTAGAATATTCTTACCCGTATCGTTTACAAAGCAATTTGCCTCCTTAAGATAATTCATATAGATGCTTGCCTTTTTAAGAATACCGAGCCACTTCTCACTATTTGCAAGTGTTTTCTCATTAATTTCACTAATCTTATCTCCAAGTGCAACCTTCTGCCAACGATTAATTAAGTCCTTCTTTGAATTAAATTCACGCATGTGGCTATCCTGAACCGAACCCTCTGCCGTTGCAAGAATAATTTGTAGAATCTTCTCAGCCTGACCACGCGTTGATTCTCCCTTTTGGAAAATTTCAGAATTGTAGAAGAGTTCCAGTGAAGGCTTGAGAACATTATTTGCTAGTTCAGAAATAACTGGCAGTGCTAGTTCATAATCATTCAGGGGCTTTCCACTCTTATTTAGACGCTCCCAAAGAATTTTTAGACTGTCCTTATCATTTGCAGTCTCTTCATCAATAATATTAATATAGAACTTGTAATTAAGAATTTTATTACGCCAGAGAATTGGTAGTTGAGAAAATTTCTTGCCTTCAAACTCCTTAAGGGGGCTTGTCCTATGAAGTTTCTCAAGAGGATACTTATCATTGATAAAGTTCATAACTGCTTCAATCTTATGTGCTCCATCAAAGACATCATCTTCAAGAACCTCCTCTTCTTCATTTCCGTCATCATTTATTCGTGAAATTATGAATATAGGTGCACAGTGCCATCCGCGTGCAACAGTGTCAATCATATCATTATTCTCCTTTGCCTTCCAACAGTTCTTTCGTTGAATTTTAGGGCGAGTAATCAACTGTGGAACATTCTGCTGCTGTGCAACATGCTTATCAGTACGATTCTTAAGGCTGATTGCAGTTTCTTCGGGCATTTTTTCTTGTAATTTTGGCAAGTAGGGAGAAATATCTATTCAAATTTTGGATAAAAGTTACAAAATTTTAACAATTTCTTAAGACCATTCCTACTAATTTCTCAAAAACACCCTTCAAAACAAAAAAAAAAGACATTGTTGGCCCTGAGGCGACTCGGCCATTACTTAGTTATGGGTTGGATTTGTTTGGGTGGCTGTGGGGTCTACTTTGCACGCGTTAGATAGCCATCGAGGATGAACTTTGCACGCTGCTCAGCCTTCGCAGCCATCTGTTCAAGCGTGGCAAGTTCGGCTTCCATCTCGTTGAGAATGGCGAGAACTTCGTGCTGGATTGGGAGAGAAGGTGTATAAATCATAAAGTGTGTAAACTCTTTCTGTGTTAATCCCTTTTGACAACTGCCAGTTGCCAAGCTAAAGATTTCATCTGCTCTGAAATAAAGTTGCCAATGAAGAAACCGTTCAAGAACATCATTAGACTTTAACTTTAAAGTCCAACCATGATGATTTAGAAAGAATTTTCTATTTACCATTTGAACACATGATGCAGACATTCCATCCTTATTGATAACACAAGTAGGTTCACGATTAAAACGATCAATATGATATGAAGCTGAACCGCCACCGTATACAGGGTATTCACCAGGTTTTTCTGAAGTCTTTGTGATGTAATCACCGCATTCAATATCTACAAAATCTCCCAACTTCTTCCGCTCAAATCCGCGTGCACCAACCGAACGCACGACGGCGGCCATCTGAGATTTCACAGAAGCGGCTGTTGCCTTTGCTGTTGCGGCGTTGTTGTAGATAAGATCAAGGGCAGTGACAATTTCTTGCTGGATGTGGAGAGGGGGGATAGGAAATCTAAATGATCCAAATAGATCTTGATCAAGAGATTTGTTGGCAGCGCCCTTATAGAACGATCGTAGAAAGTCTATCGGCTTAAGTTTCCAGAAATAGTAGAAGAACTTCATAGAAACTCTTTCAGTTTTAGGAATCAAACGAAGCATTAGTGAAGACGCATGAACTTTTCCGTTGGAATACCGAAACTTTGGTGTAAATGTGCTTCCTGTTCCAGATGGAATCTTTGAAATAAAGAGATTCTCACCATCATATCCAAAGGATGAATGTGTTGCAGTATCATCTAGTGTCATAAATGGAAAGTCTCCAGGAATAGCACTAGAAGCAGCAACTGTTCCAGGCTCATATACAAATAGATTCTTTATTTCATCATAGGAGAATGCTTGATTTTCAACTTTCTTCTCCTCCTCCTTCAACTGAAGTTTCCATCCAGCCTCCTTAATTTGGTCAAGAGTCAGCGTCCGCACAGTATCATCCTCCGCACCAAGCATAACAATCTCTACAGTTGTGGTCGGCTTGCCCTTCCTAAAGATGAATGAGAAGGTCTCAATACCCGTGCCCTGCTCCTTGAAAGTTCCAGCAGGATTAATGACAACCTTCTCAAGAGAACAGCAGTTGAGAAACCACTCCATCATATCCTTGAAACCATCATTAAGGATAGTTGCACTCATAACAACACCTGCCTTTCCACCAACCTTCAACTTCTGTACAATAAATTGGAAGAATAGAATTGCACTTTCCTTTGTCTTGGTAAAGGGAATCTGACACTTTACTTCAGGATTTAGAACAATCTTCTTTACCATACGCTTGCCCTTTGGCTCAAGTTCAGTCTTGAAATAGAACTCGTGAAATGTAGATGCATCCGCTCCAAAGGGTGGATTTGCGATAATCTTGTCAAACTGATCTTCAGATTTGGCCATATCAAGCAGAGCATCAACTTCACGAATTCTGTTTTTCATATCAGGAAGAACACCAAAGTTGATAAACATATTCATAACTCCCTCTGCAAAGATATTGGGCTCAACTTCTGTACCATACAAATCCATAAAGCCAGTCTTAATATCAACACCCTCTTCCTTTACAATATAGTTGGCTGCCTCGGCCAAGAATGAACAGGAGCCACAAGAAGGATCTAGAGTCTTTTCACCAATCTTTGGATCTACCAACTTCACAACTGAATATGTAACAGTAGAAGGAGTGTAGAACTGACCAAATGTCTTAGCAATAGCCTTATTCAGATCCTTCTTGAAGTATGTATAACCCGCATTTGAATCGTATCCTTCTAGATCAATTGAAGCAAAGTACTTGAATAAATCAAGTAGAAGTGCCATATATGGTCCTGGCTTCTTTTTCTCAATTGCAAACAATGTAAATTCGCGGCCATAGAAGAGATCCTCAAGAACACATCGTTGAAGTTCCTTCCAAAGTCTCTTAAAACTAGCATTAATAAGTTCAGGCTCCTTAAGAGATAGCAGTGAAGCATAACTTACCTCACTAATCTTACCATCTCCTACACGCTGAATATCAATATCAAGGATCCCTTCACGGCACAAACGAGGAATATGATATATGAAGAGCAGATCCTGATAAATCTGGTTTGCAAGACTTTCTTTTCCCAAAGTTTGAAGATGATGTTTGCGACAGAGTTCGCGTACTTGCCAAAGAGCAGACTCAATCTTTGTCTTTACTGCAACAGAAATAGGCACAATTACCTCATTTGTCACGGTAGTCTTCTTCTTGGGTGGCATTTTCTTGTAAAAAAAATAAGGCTACTTACTATATCAAATTTTTACCCTCCTCATGAGTCATAGTTTGCCCAGAATGATTCACCATAGAGTTCTGCAGGAATTCCAGGCAAATCAGGATACTTTGTATGAAGTATAGGCCAAAGCCTCTCAAAATCAAGTGAATCCATTACTCCTTCACGCTGAAGAAGAGAATAGATAGGATCTGCATATTTCCCCCATTCCTTTACTCCTCTTGCACATCCTGGTACTACCCGTTCAGCCAAATCATAGACTGACATTTTCCATTTTCCCTTTGGATTCAGTGGCAACTTACGAGTCAGTTTTGATTCAACAAGACCCCTAAGACTTGATAATGTATGATTAAAGAGATTAATATCATTGCGCTTTAGAAGTTCAAGAAACTCACCTGCATGAAGATCCTGATATTCTTCACGAGTTGTAAGAAGTCCAGTATAGTCGCGCCAGTTTATCCATCCAACTTGCTTGTAAACCTTTGATGGATCATGTGGAATACCCTTTGGAAGTAAATGGGTCTCTCTAAACTTATTCCAAGATTGAGTAATCTGGGATTCTCTTGTAAATTGAGACCAGTTCAATTTCCTAGCCAACTCATGCATCCAGAAACGGGCTGCATGAAATGACTGTTCGGCTAGTTCTTTTGTAGGACATGAACCAAGTAAATCCTGATCGTGTAGTTCAGCCACATTTTCAGGAATCCAGACTCGTTCATTCGGATCAATTTCATCATCTTCTGTATCCACCTCTTTATCATTTGGAATTTTTGCCTTTGGAATCCAGACTGTCTGTGAAATACTTTGATTTGGATCTGCTGATAGAACAATATTCTTAATTGTATAGCGCACAGTTTTGTAATCATTACTTGTGCGAATTACAATCAGATCTTCCTTCTCCTCAGTTTCATATGCGAGAAATGGAATCAATACCCTATGAATTTTTACTTGGTTATTTGGATCTTTACGATTTCCACGACCCACAATCTGCTTTGCTTCAATTGCACTCCACTTATTATCTACAAAGACAGTTGTATCGATTGCCGGTTCATCAAATCCCTCTACAAGTGTGCGAATATTACAGAGAATACGGATATTCGGTCCAGTAGGAGCCTTAAACCGTTGCTTAGTCTCTTCATTTATCTCTTCATTGTTTCCAGAATGAACTGTTTCACACATAAAGTTATCAATCCTCTTTCGAAGATTCCATACCAGAGTGAAAACTTGCTTGAATAGTTCAGCACGTCGTTTTGTTGTATGATAGGTCACTATACGCCTACAGAGATATTTATTGATAGTCTGAATCAACATATCTGCCACAATTGCATACCACAGAATGAGATCACCTGGAATTACAAAGTCATCATCCTCTGTATCAGTAATCTTCTTTTCAATTGCATCTGTTAGATATCGAGAGCGACCTTTCTCCCAGTTCTCAAGTTCTACAAGAAACTCATTGAAAGTTCCCTGCGGTAGATGTAGATGCTGGCGAAGATTATCAATAACTATACGAATTTCCTTTGGATTTGTCTTAAGACATACGACCTCAAATGGAGATAGAAAGTCATTATCTCGACCAAAGACATAATTTCTTTCTGCTAAACATGTTCCATATAGATCAGGCTGATGAGACATCCCCTTTAATAAGATTGTTCCATCCGCCGTATTTACAAGTGGAGTATCTTTTGGTGTTCCCGTAATTGCCAGACGAAACCGTGAGTTAATATTTACATCACTTAGACCAAAGAGATTGCCTGAAAGATCAGTCTTTCTTCCTGAAGGAACAAGATGATGTGCCTCATCAAATACTGTAAGATCAATATTAGCACCTTCCTGATTTACAAGTGAATCATAAGTGACCACACAAATATAAGAAGAGTCTGTGGGAAGTTCATTAAATACTTTGACTCGTTTTAAATGCCGAAGATCAGTGGGAAGTGCAGTACCATTACAGAAATAGAGTTGTTTAGAAGGGTATTTCCACTTCAGAAAATCACGAAGGGCCTGATGTAGAAGTGTATTTCTGGATACAACAAAGAAGTTTCGAGGAAGACGCATTCGCAGAATAAATTCAAATGCCATAACAGTCTTTCCAAGACCACATTCAATTGACCAATAACCACGAGAAATACCCTCTTCAAGAAAGGCATGAAGTGTACTCTGGATATCTTCATCCTGATATGGACGAAGGCGAATACCAGAAAGACTTGTAATTGGAGCAGCAGTAACATGCTTGCTTCTATACTCCTTCAAAACCAGATTGATTGCTTCATTTGAAAGATAATAAATAACCTGTAGATGCTTCATATTAAGTTCATTTAGAACAGAAATAAATGCATCTTGAAATTCTTTACTATCTGTGAAATGAACACCTTCAATAGTAGAAGCACAATTAAGATCCTCTTCATTCTCTTCATCATCTGATTCAACAGCATCAAACTTTGCTAACATACGTCGCTCAATACGAGAAATACTCTTCTTATCGGTAATAGGTGCCCTAACAAGAAAGCGATATCTTGCTGGATTATCACGATGTGTTCCAGTTCCATAGCGTTTAAGACGCATATAGGGATCTTCAGTTTCACCACCCTTTACAACTCCTCTAGCAAAATCTGTATCAGTGGCTTCAAAGTAGAAGAAATGTTCTTTTGATGTCATTTTATCTAGTTTCTTTATTAGTAGATAATAACATCAAATTTTTGCTTCGTATAGACCATTAAAACTTCAGGACTTTTCCATAATAGAACCAGAGTCCAACGCCGAAGAGTGCCTTTGAAAAGACATCCAGAATATTGTAAGCGATATTCTTGTCCTCCTCCTCTAATTGGTAGGCGACTCCATAGAGTGACCAGAGAATGGCAAAGACAATGAATGCAGAGAGATTAGAGCTCTTAGGAATACAACAGTTTGCCATGGTATAGAGCAGCGCAATCAAAAATCCAAATCCGACAACAGTTCCTGTAATTTTCTTGATGGCTCCTGTTTCACCTAAATAACCCGCATAGAGCATTAACCAATCAAAGACTACTGCAGTAAAGAAGGTCATATATGGAATGGAAGAGAGGTTCTGGTTGTAGAAGAGAAGGAGCCCCAAAATAATTAGGGGTGTCGTCACAATCCAATCGAGATAGCGGAACTGCGTGAACTCACTGAGTTTATAGTCGGGTGTCTTTATTCTTTCATTAAAGATACCATAGACAATGGACGCAACAATACTGACCGTGGTTTCAAGATTCATAATGTGGCGAACATTGATGCTTGGTGTACGGATGGCCTCAATGAGTGTAATTGTCGTGTAGCCAAGAAGAATTAAATAAGACATGAAAAATGTATTCGGTAGAAGAGAGCCGTGTTTTAATGGAGGTGGGGTCGACGGCATTCTATTTAGTGGCGGGGGAAAATTGAACCTAAATATACCCTTTTTACATCGTAAAAAGATACAATGGGATTTGATTTGACAATCACACTACACCTTAGCATTGACCCCAAGACTGGCTTGCCCTTTGTCTATGCAATTAATCACCCTACTGAAAAAGACTATACTATGATTCCATATGTTCCATCAGAGTATGAAGTTCCTGAGGAGCATTGCCATTATTTGCGGCAGCGCGGGCATCATTTCCATTTCTATATTGAGAGCTTTACTGATGGAACGAATATAGATGTTGAAGAGTTCTTGAATGAATATCCAAAGTGGCAGGATGTTGTAGCTTCGATGGGAGACACAGACTATGGTTGGACGGAAGAGGACCATGATGGTTTTAAAAGTGCTCTCTTGTGGCTCAGTTCAAAGCAGGTATTTCAGGTTGAGTGGAGTTATTAGTAGGTAAAAAATTGAATTTGGCCGCGGTGGCTTTTTATTATAACACTATGAATCTCTTCATTCTCTACGCAGACCCGAAGGCCGCTGCTCAGGCTCATGGAGATAAGCATGTTGTCAAAATGATTCTAGAGGCGTGCCAGATGCTCTATACGGCGCATTGGACAGCGGCCTATCCTGAATTGATTCACAAGAAGAAGCCGAAGGACTTGCCTGCAACTATGGCGACGGCACCATCCAAGAAAAACTCGGAGATTCGTGGATATGCACCGGTACATATTAATCATCCGTGTACAAAATGGATTCGCGTCTCTCGTGGAAATTATCTGTTCGCCTGTGACCTCGCGATTGCCCTTGGTGAGGAATACGCATTCCGCTACGGAAAAGTCCACAGTTGTATGGCACACGCAGTCTGGCTCAAGGAGAATCCTCCTGCACTGGCTGCGCTTGGACGCCTGCCCTTTGCGATCGCGATGGATGAGGAATACAAAATTAGTGACGATCCCATTGAATGTTATCGTCACTACTATTTGACTGCAAAAAAGGAGAAGGGTCTTCTGACCTATACGCGGCGTTCACCACCGGCGTTTACTCAATAACTATCTTCTTGCTAGCAGCCTCAAGCGCTTCCAAGCGCCCCTGGAAGTCCTTGAGAACATTTAGAATCGGCTCCAGAAAGGCGATTTTTTCACTATCGTAATAGGCGGCCAGAGGTACACTGCGGCTGTAGCGATTCTCTCGAATACGGTCCTTCTTTTCGCTAATAAAATTCTCAAGAACCTGGAGTGCGTGCGCCTTCTTTTGCAGTTCTCTCTCAAGTTCGGTGATTTGTTGTTGTTCAAGATGGGCCAAGCGCTGGCGTAGGAGTCTAAGTTCGGAGTCTATTTGGCTCATTTCGTAGGAGTTCTATAGTGTAGCAGAGTTTTCAAATTTCATAACTTCAGATAGTCTCCATATACCTTCATGGCGGCTTTCATACCGGGCGTTTGGTACTTATGATACTTTGCACGATAATACATTGTGCGCGCAACTTGGCGCGCCTTTTTACGCGTTGCACGGGCCAGCCGTTTTAGAGTGGCACGGGCTTTTTTCGCGGTTCCGTAGGCGGCCTTGAATTTGGGCGGATGTTTAGGGTCGTTGAAGACGGCCATCCGACTCTATCTATTCTTTTCTTTTTATTAGAATAGAACTATACAATGGAGCCCGAATTTAACAATGCGAATTTTTATATATTACCAGAGAATGATGGAGTTTTTCGTATTATTTCAGACCCAACAAATTTAGAAGAACTAAGCATAGTACTTATTGCTCGAGATCAGAAAACATACCATATTCCAAATGCTCGTATTTTGCGTGAGCCTGAATCAGGAGAATACCTCCTAATACTTCCTAATAGTATATTTGATAATACTAGTACTTTTGGATCTCCTTATGATGCTCATACACTTTTCTCACGAATAGTCTTTGAAGGAGATCCGGTGTATCAAGTTTCTTATAAGATTTATACAAATGGGCGTATTAAACGAATCATGAGTATACCAACGGGTGGTTTTCGTCACACATATCATAAAGTACAAAGAAAGACCCGTCGTGCGCGTAAGCACCGTCGCCGTTCAACGCGCAGAAAGCACTGAATCCCTGTCTTATAAATTTCTGGGTAAAAAGTATAGAATGCCAGGTAATATTAAAGTATTATCTGACATCACTTTTAGTATATTTCCCATGAAGTGATAACTGCTACTTTGGCATCCTTGCCTTGTACAGACCAGGTATCCCAGTTGTCAATATGTAGAGATTCACCTGAAAGAATCTTGCCAAACGCATGTTTTGTTTTTTCAGGCGAGCAATTGTAGACGATCCACGGTCCGCTCTCCTCAAGATAGGGAAGCTCCTTAAGAATATTCAATGACCAATGGTCCTTAACATCAGTTAACTTTCCAGACTCTGTATACGTAAATGTACGTTCACAAGTCTCTTGAGTATGCGTGACATATCCAAGAACGTAGTCATTAGGATGAGCAAGTAGTTCCTGCTGGATTGGTGTAGTGAGTGAATAGGGTAGAATTGTAAATTTAATGTCTTCACCTCTGCAAACCACTGTAGCCATTTTATACTGAATATACACTATTATATTTTAGACCATTCAAATTGTATGGTTTGCAAAATTTGAATTTTACTTAAAGCATTTGTACTTGCAATCTTATAATGGATTTTACAATAGAGCAAGAGGCTATTTTAGCCGATGACTGCTCAAGTATTAAAATTCTGGCTGGAGCAGGCTCTGGAAAAACGACAACAATGGCTCACTATGTAAAAAAACAGATTACGTCTGGACGTACTCGTGAAGAGGCAATCTGCTTTATTACCTTTACTCGTTTCGCAGCTGAAGAAATCAGAAAAAAGGTACGAATTATTCTTGGGCGTCACACATATATTCTAACTGGAACATTTCACGCTACAATGTTTAAACTTCTCAAACAAGCAGGTCTGAAACAACATGAAGGTGAGTTTCTTTATGATAATTGTATGGAAGAATCTGTTAAATTCTTTCACAAACACCTACGAAAGGGAACTCCTGCACTTGTAAAAGTTCTTCAACAGTACA
>Ga0214167_1000383_pt1 | contig 23519 bp, 18 predicted proteins | sample TroBogypolimnion_45_FD_153006 | JGI IMG/M metagenome (GOLD analysis project Ga0214167, IMG submission 153006) | Freshwater microbial communities from Trout Bog Lake, WI - Practice 18AUG2009 hypolimnion v3 | ecosystem: Environmental > Aquatic > Freshwater > Lake > Hypolimnion/Profundal zone ... | reverse complement strand
AAATGCGTTACTGTAATTATCCTCAAAACCATCATCTAAAGTTATTAAAAAGGCTTTGTCCGGTAGCGGCGTTTGGTGAATATAATACTCTTCAACCGCCTTAATATTCACAGGCTTAAATCCAGCGCTTATTAGCATTTGTAGATGTTGTTCAAATTGCTTAGGCGGACAGGCATATTTTACCTCAGTAGCCGTTTTTGGTTCGGATATCATGTGATACATTAAAATAACAAAACGTTGCATTGATTCCCCCTTAAGGCAATGACGACTATTTAACGCATTCATTTCTTTTCCAAAAACAATACCAACTCGCTATATATTGATAGCGGCAATAACGCCGGTATCAAATATTTGAGATCAGCTAGTCGCCAATGACCATTGGTTAATAATGTGCGAAATAATATTTGCGCAGACACAAGATCCCGCTTCCAGAATGCCTCAATGGCTTGGCTGTGCAACGGGCCATTAATCAGTTCATTACGTTTTGATAAATCCAATTTTTTAATCAGCTCAGCATGTTGTTCCGCGAAGTCTTTTCTAACGCACCAAGCATCTAAAACTTGCCGCCATTTGACAGACGATATTTGTCCATGATCATGCCAGCGATAAAAAGCCAACACTACAGGAACACGAACGATATTTTGGGTGATCACGGAAAGCCGTATCCAAAAATCATAATCCATAGCACTAAAGCAGCGCGTCGAAAACCCTTCTAACTTATTAACGATGCTTTTACGTGTAAGTGCCGCATGAATAGGCCACGGACAACCTTTTAAAAAATGAGCGAACAGGTCACCATCTTCATAAGCAGGTGGAACATACAACTGACCGTCTTCGCCATTTTCAACGACATTCTGCCAACCGCAATAACTTAAGTCTGCATTTGCCTTAATCAAGGCTAGATATAACTTTTCTAAGCAATCAGACGTCCAATAATCATCAGCATCAAGAAAAGCGATAAAGTCACCTTTTGCGTGTTGCAAGGCCAAATTACGTGCAACGTAAGGACCACTATTCTCTTGCACAAGGAAGGTTAAAGTAGGATAGGCTTTTGCCGCTGCAATTAATAACGCAGGACTACTATCAACCGAACCATCATCAACAATAATCAACTCTATATTAGAATAAGTTTGCTGGAATACGCTGGCAATAGTTGATTCCAAAAATGCTTCAGCATTGAAACAAGGCATGATGACGGAGATTAGCGGTTTATTCATAAGTTTTGCTCTGGAATATAAAAAGGCATGACTTCAATATGTGGCGCTTTATCACCATAAGCGAATATACCGTTAATCCAGCACATTTAACCCTGCATTTGCTACCGGTTTTGTGATTTCATCGCGTATAACCTCAAGCCACGCCCTTCCCCATTTCTGATCGGGCTCAACATAATTTCCCTCGGCCCATTCATTCCATGCTTTAAGAAAAATAATAGCCTCTTCGGGTTTTCGATTCTCAACAGTCTTAATAGCTTCGTGTAAATGTCTACGAAATAGCTCAGGCGTTGCATTATGAAAGACTAATCCACGCATACCGGCACGAGGCGTATTATCCCAGTTTGGCAAAACCAGTGGATAATCAAGCCAATCAACAACATTGCTACGTAGGAGTATCGGCATAATGTCCTCATAGTCCCACAAGGTCAACTTGTGTTTATTGCCCTGTAAAGCCAGCTTGATCTTGGTGGTAAGATAGCGTCTAGGAATGCGTCCATCATTTGCCGGTAAGGCTTGCATAACAGAGGCATCGAGCCCCCGTTCTCTAGGATCCCAGTTCTCGTTACGATGTGATACACCAATTAAATGAAGTCCAGGCAATCCAGCTTTGAGGGCACACTCACGCCAATAATCCATGACCTTATGCACCTCTGGAATATCATCTGGATTGTATATGACAAATATCGGCTTACCGTCTATTTTTAGGTAGCGTCGATCATTGAAAGCATTGAGTAGCCACTCAAAATGAGCAGCATGATCGTCCCATCCGGGATAAACCTGCTCTATCAAAGTGGTATTGGTGCCCTGCCATGAGCTGTTCCAGCTATGATTGGCCCAGCATAGACAGAAGGGGAAGTCAGGTTCTCCGCTACTAAGAATATCATTAACCGGTCGTTCCAGCATCCGCCGCCCGTCGCCTAACCAGTAATGATAATAACAAAAGCCCTCTATGCCATATTCCTTTGCCAGCTCAGCCTGAGCATGTCGCGCTTCGGGTAAGCGCAAATCATAAAAGCCAAGATCGGCTGGGATATGGGGCTGATAGTGTCCCAGAAACAGTGGCTTGGCTTTGGCAACATTAGTCCATTCTGTAAATCCCTTACCCCACCACTCATCGTTTTCTGGAGTGGGATGAAATTGGGGTAGGTGGAAAGCGATGACACGGGCACGTTTGCTCATATATTAATCCTGCTTGATATCAGTCTGTGGACGGCCCCAGAGTCCTGCGCGTGGCGGGATCTGCAATGGTTGCGCGACAGGGGTTATGTGATCGTTTTCCAGACAATGCCAGATCAAGCCCTCAAGAGCTTCTCCACCTTCGGTTTCCCACATCAGTGGCAACTCATAATTGCTGGGATTAATGACCAGTAATTCAGGGCGACCACGCCGACCAAGATTGATTACCCTCAGAACGGCATGACTGGGCGAAGGACAAGGCATACATCCGGAATTTGCGGCAATTTCCGGGTGCGTGCCGAGCACCGATGGCGAAAGACCTATGCCGAGACTTTCTGCGTCGAGTACGGCGGCAACTAACCAATGCCTGTAAACCGGCTCAGGACGAAGCATGCAAAGGTGATGTAGTGCCTCGGTCCAGAATCCTATCGCATGATCTTTATCACGTGACTCTTTCCAGCGCTCGCGCAGACCGCTAGCATGCGTGAAAGTCAGCGATTCGGTAAAATCGGGTAATTCCACGCAAGGAAATCGTCGCACATAGCGAACCAAATCCATCAGTGTGACACTCTGATATTGGTCAGCAAAACTGCACTGAGATAAGTCGCGCTCAATATACCCACCCGGCATGACGAAACGCGGAAAGTGTGCCTTGATGCGAGGTAGCCAGGGAATAAGGTGCTTCCAGGCGAAACGTTTTAACGCCCTTACCGGTAGCGGCAACAGACTGGCTACAGGAGTGGGAAGGAGCGTCAGGCCGATGGCGCGAAAAAGCAGCTTGTACATCCATTCGGCGGGCCTAAGTTCCAGCACCGCTTGCGTCGAGACATGAGCGGAACCAATCAAATCGGCGTAACGTTCATCACCACTGACTTCTCGGTAACGATCCAGGGCCAGGGTTGTGTCGAGATGGGTATTCAATACCAACAAGTTACTTGGCGATTTACCCAGCGCACGACTATAGACCCAGCGGAAAGGGGATGCCTTAAGTGTATGCAGGCTGGTTTCCAGAGAGTCATGCATAAACCATACACTCTGATCGAGACAGTCGATGCGTGAAGCCAGAAAAGCGGCAGCTTTATCCATAGCTTGTCGCACAGTCGCATCCTTATCTTTCTCGTAATCCGCAGCCAGCAGGTGCAGAGCACCGGCGCATAGGCGGTAATGGGATTCCATGCCGTCAGTCCATTCGCCGTGACTCCAGCCCCCGTTTTCATCTTGACGGGCAATCACGGAAAGCACAATCTGACTTTGTAACAGCTCATATAGACGTTTACCCGTTGCCATCCCCAGACCGTGCAGAGTCACATAAAGCGAATAGGCATCGAGTTCTGAACATATCGTCCAATAGCGGGGCCAGACAGCTTGGTTCTCGTAGACATGACCGTGGAGGAGATGCGCGTAGAGGTCGGAGGGTTTCTGATAAAGGGTATGCGAACTCCATGTAAAATAAGCTTGGGTTTCCAGTACAAGTAACTGCTCAAGCTCAGCAACCAGCACGGATTCTACGGGAAAACGCCAGACCACCCAATCCAGAGACATACCAGCAGGAATAGTTGCCGTTACTTCAAGCCTTTGCGCCGTGGCATCGAAACCTATAATCTCGGCCGTTCGGCTTTTCAGAATACGTCCATGGGAATCCAGCGCTCGAAGCATGAACGGCAAGGGCGACCAATAGGAAGGTAACTCATGTTCAGCAGGAATAAGCAGCCAACCGCCAGCCATACAAGCTTTTATACTATATTGCCCTTCCAGCACAAAGCGAGCAGTACGCTGTTCTCCCGGTGGTAAACGCAGGAAGCAACAGACTTCTCCCGATTCAGAGAAGCTGTCGATGATGTATGCTGCATCTTTAAACACATCGAAATGAATGCGACTGAGGCCTAGTATGGTGAACTGAGCTGATTCAATATTACGACTGTGTGTACTAGAAAATAAATTGTTCAGGTCTATTTGCATGGGATTAATCATGATAATTTATTTATTACCGACGAAGATGTTCGCCGCATGAGAATTTGCATCAAAAAAGCTTTCATTACCTAACACGAACAAGATTGAAAAGTCTCTTATAAAATAGATTTTGAAGCAAATCATCTAGTAAGGCTTTTTCTCGAAAGTACTGTGATTTTTTGGCTAGTCCACGTTGAAGAAATGAATGCTCGACAAGCCAAAAAATCACAGTGAGCGCTGCATCACAGCTTTTAATTTCCGGCCTCCCTCCAGCCACAGCAACGTCCCACCAAAATACGCCATTGACGAAGGAGACTGTATCGCAACGGCACCGTAGAGAACCGTCTAAATTGCAAAGCGACGTCTTGCCACTCTCTGAGCAAAGAAATGTCTGGATTCTGGTCATCCTTGGCAGCCCGTTTCGCAATACCGTATGCCCACAGCGCTTTGCTCCTGAACTGCTGAGTCAGATTAACTGAGAGATCCTCAGCCACTTCGCGAAGCGGCGCATAGCGTGAATTAAACACTACCTCGTGCAACATCGCGAGGGGTTCCAGTACATTCACGCGGTAGTCACGATTCAAAAAGCTACGCGCGCTAACGGAGTCGCCATGAACGCGAAAGCTCGCCAAATTCTCTGCGACGGAGATGACTCCGGTATGGATTCCCACCCGGATCCAGTATTCTGTATCGCACGATACCATCAGATGCGGATTAAAATCACCAAACTCCTCGAACACCCGTTTATGCAACATCACCACAGTAGGTTCGCCGATTAGGTTCAAAACTATATTATTCAACACCATTTCAGAATACTGCCGAGCCGTTACTGGGCTGGAATCAGGAAAGAGTCGCTCCACCAGCGCCCTTCCCTCAAGATAGAAGTTTCGGGTAAACTGGGTCGTGCCTGCTTCAAAGATGAAGTCCCTGCGACAGAAAATAAACGAGCTATCTGGCCGAGCTGCATTCAGCATGCGCTCCAGGCACTCTGGCGCAATCAAGTCGTCCTGAAAGACAAACTTGATCCACTCGCCACACGCCAGTTCGATGCAACGATTCCAGTTACCTACCAGCCCAAGATTGCGTTCATTCTTAAACAGAGTAATTCGATTATCTTGTGATGCGTACTGATTAACTATTTCCCAGGTATTATCTGAAGATTGGTCATCAACTATTATCACTTGATAATTTGAGAATGATTGTGACAGCACAGAATCAAGACATTCACGTAAATACTGGGACCCGTTATAAGTCGGGATGCAAATGCTTACCAGCGGCTTCATATTATGAAGCCCTACATAAATACCACAACAGTGAGCAATCAGATTCATTCTTTGTTGTAATAAATGGTTTTGGCTCGATCATGGACGTTTTAATATTTAATAGAGTGAGTGAGGAAGGACTGTATTTTTTGCAGCATTTATAAAAATCTTAGTCGCCAGCCTATATACCGTTCAAATAAGCTTTTGACACGATACAAAAATAATTTATGCCAAGGCTGTCTTATTGGAACAATGTCCTTCATCTGTTCTAAAAAACGAGCTAATTGAGTTTGCATGGCTTGTGGAGAATACTGTTCTATAACGAAACGATACCCCGCCTGACCAAGCTCATTATGGTAATTTGAATCATTCAACAATCGCACAATAGCATCGGCAAATGTTTCAGGCGTATCGACAACAAGCAAATGTACGCCAGGTGTAAGCCCAAAACCTTCTGCACCGAAACATGTGGTGACGACGGGCAAACCATGAGACATAGCTTCGCCAACCTTACCTTTCATCCCGCCACCATAACGCAGTGGAGCAATAGAAATATAAGCTGATTGAAGATAAGGTGCAGTATCTGGCACATAGCCAATAATCTCTACATCAGGAGCTTCCATATCAAGAATTTCTAGAGGTACATGGCTGCCAATAATACTGAGCTTAACATCAGAAGTTCGTGCGCGAATAAGCGGCATTACTTCATTCAAAAAATATAATACAGCATCAACATTCGGTGAATGTGAAAAGCCACCTATAAATATTAGTCTGCCAAATTCACGCGTCTTTTGTGGAGGTGATTCATAAATTGTATGCACATTAGGTAATACTGTAATGAACTTATCAGGTAATGCTTTTAGCAGTAATGTTTTGTCATCTTCAGATACGGCAATCGTAACATCAGCTTTTCGGTAGGCATTTAATTCTTTAACTCGAATTTCATCAGCTTCATTTTGGTCATGAATATTTCCAGTTAGTGTCGCCTTAGCCTGAAGACGGTTGAACTGCACATCTACTGAATCCACAACGAGTAATGCTTGGGGCTGAAGATATCGAGCCATATCACCAAATTCAATTGCAGTGTCATAAAACTCTAAGAACAAAAAATCAAATTTATTAGAATTTAACGCCGAAAAAATATCGCCCTCATACAAGATAATTCCTGCTTCCGTGAACATGGCTTTATATCGGCTGCATTCGGTATTTTTTACGATCCAAGCCCTTAAATCCTTGATTACAAGAGTAACCTCACCAAATTTTCCAAGCATTTTTAAAATTGAAAAAAAACGCAGATCACCAGAAGCCATATCTGGCATGGGTGGGAACTCAGAAATAGCTAGAAATTTTTTCATTCTGTTTATCCGTCGATTTTTACTTAAAAATGAATAATGTGTTCGTTAAATTTTTATATTCAAACTATTGTTACTGTGACAGAACGTTTATTCATAGCCTATGGAAGTTACGAGCACTATTAGCTACTAAAATATTTGCAATGTCTTACTAACCATTAATCATCAATAATAATTTTATAATTCGAGAATTATTGTGACAGGACAAATTAAGTACTTCACGCAAAATTTGAACTTCGTTTAAGTAGGATTACATTTCTTGCAAACAAAATCACACTTTATTCTTGCGAAAGCGCCACAGCAAATGACGATCAAGTTCTTTTTTCACCTTGTGTACAATTTTATCAATCGGACTCATCTTGCTGAGATATTTTTCGTATTCGAAACGCCTCTTGGAATCACGAGCCTGATTGATAAGCAGACCCCGATTACGCTTTGGTAGAAGCTCTCGATTCTCCCAAATTACTTTCAACTCATCTATGAATTCCGCCTTACGTGCCTGTTCATGGTATTTGTTAGAATCAGTAACTGCTCTCAAGCCAAGTTGTAACCGAAACTCAGGATCATCGAATAATTTTCGCAGCCATGCTGCTGCTTGCTTAATGTCAGGTTCTGCCCATTTACATTTGATACCTAGTGAATCTGAACCGTAGGTTGGGGTAGATGCTTCAATAGGTATTAAATTGGATTCAACCAAACAAGCGTTACAGTAATTCATAAAGCTCATGTTCCCAGACCATGCAGTTGCAACGACAGGTTTGCCAAGTCGCATAGCTTCCAGTGGAACCAACCCTAATCCTTCTGCTCGGTGTAGGCTAATAAATACATCGCAACTTGCGTAAAGACAAAGTAGATCGTAGTAAGTAAGGCTTTCCTGAATGAGCTGAATCCGTGAATCTGAGTCAACATAAGCACGTAAGCGATTCAAACTATCTTCTAGGTCAATACCTCCGCCCCCCGAATAATTGACCTTGATTGCTAAGTGGCAATCAGGGCAATCAGGAAATGCCAGTTTGAATGCTTCTATCGCTGCATAGGGGTTTTTTCTGTTTATATTGCTATGTGGATCGAAACCCATAAAAGCAATAAATCTATTTTCTGGAAGCTTAAAACGTTTGCGGTTGGATCGAATATCTTCTGAAATTGATACCGGATGAGATGCTCGAAGTATCGGAATTCCATTAATATTGTTGCTTAATGTAGAGTGAATAAAGTCGGAACCAGCAACGAGAACATCGAATACTTTCATTGCATCGATCATATATTGGGGTATGCTTGTCAGTTCCCACCAAACAAATCCAACGTTTAATCTATCATTAAACTGAAGTCCGTCAGGAAGATTGCTTATGAAATCTACAACATGCGTTGCACCAAATATTGATAAATTGATAGCGTAGGGCAGATCACTAGCTGATAAAACAAACCATTCCTCTAAGCTTTTATCGAATCCAGTATTGCCAGGTATGGTATTAATGTCGAGGATACGTATTTTTTCCCCTCTTGCATGAAAGCAGTCAACAAATTGTCGCACCGTATTTCCTAAACCTACATTTGCACTTGCAAATCCAATAACGTTCAAACCAAATAGTGATGATTCTTCTGACATAGTAATCTTAATTAGTTGAAATAAAAATAAAATTGAGTTAATAACTTTTCAATGAAATAGATAAAGTATACGACCAAGAAAACTACCGCGAAATTTATCGAATTCGTCCGACTTTCGCATTGCGGATTTAACTCTATTTTCTAAATTTTTCGCCTTTTCTTCTGCACAGATAGTACTGTAGGGTATAAAAGCATCAAATACATTCGGCGGACAAGAAAAATGCCTAAGTAAATCCGATTCTTCTTGTCGGACATAAAACCTGTTGAGTCCATCAAAGTAAGCAAAAAGATAACCATGTTCAAGAACAAAATTCTCCCATTCACCATGAGATATTTCATGTGAAAGCGGGATTGTTGCTTCAATAATTAGTATTCTGGGTCTATATCGAATCCAGTTACCACCTTGAAGCACCTGTAATTCAGTTCCTTCAGTGTCTACTTTCAGAAAATCAATCGGTGAGTCTTTTACATATTCATCGCATATAGCTTCCAAAGTACGTACATCAACTGAAAGCTCAGTTACTTGAAAGCCTTTGGTTCTATGCTTGTCAGCATAATTGGCATCAAATGTAGATAGCCCAGTGTCGGTAATAGCATATAAAGTACTATTACCTGGTTTGTCGAGTAATGCTATATTCAGATTAATATCACGCTTTCGTGATAACTGATGCTTATTAAAATAAACTGGGATAGGTTCTACATTAATCCCATACCAACCCTTATCATAAAAATGTTTGGTCACTGAATCAGCAACATCATCCCATGCGCCCACATCAATATAAAACCCAGTTAACAGCCCTTTAAATACCCTTTCTAGCATTACATCTTCAAAATTCTGCACGTAGGAAATCATTGTAGAACCTGACTAGTAAGTAACGTATTATTTGATTTATCTATAACCCACTCTCCGCCGAATGAGACGAAGCCTTGGCTTACGGTACGGCTTCGGCTTAAAGTATCCGAGTACACTTGAAAATGACATAAATTTTCTTCATAAAACAAAGGAAAGTCATTGTCTTTAAGCGCAGCACCTACCCTAAGAGCATAAACACCAGGTAATAAGACCATTTTTGAAATATGATATTGGATTTCAAATTCCCCAGGAGAAATAACACCCATATTAGAAACACTAAGAATACTATCGTCGTTAGCTATAAAAATCATATCAGGGGTATGAACCCCTATGCCAAAAGTTGGCTCTTTTAATTCAATAGGCGTTTTAAAACGTACTCTTATGGTCACTGCTGAAAGATAGTTAACTCGATCTATATTTTGACCGCTTTCATCTAATAGTCTAATCTCTAAAAGCTCAAGACTACCTGTAGTTAATAATGAATTAGAAATTGCTTCCTGTTGCTGATGAATTGTTTGTAGCTTAATTTTTTCGTCACTTTGCTCATAAAAACTATTACAAGCTAAAGAAGAATTACCATCGATAATAATTTTCCCGTGATCAAGAAGTATGACTCGACTACACATTCTTTCTACTTGCCTAATATTATGACTCACCAGTAAAACAGTTTTTCCTTGTCGTTTAATCATATCTTCCATACGATCAAAACACTTACGCTGAAAAGCCAAATCCCCAACAGCCAGCACTTCATCAACTATCAATATATCGGCATCCAAACTAGTCGCAATAGAAAAGCCTAGCTTAACCGTCATACCCGAACTATAACGTTTAACCGGCGTATCAATAAATTGTTCTAGTTCTGAAAACTCTATAATCTCATGCAGCTTTTGGTGAATGATTTTTTTAGGGATTCCTAAAATAGCACCATTCAAATAGATGTTTTCTCGGCCTGTTAATTCTGGGTTTACACCCGCTCCAACCTCTATCAACGGAGCTACGCTGCCACGAACTATAATACTGCCTTTGGTCGGTTTTGATATATTGGCCAAATGTTTAAGTAAAGTACTTTTGCCTGCGCCATTATGACCAATGATACCAACCACCTCACCCTGTTCTATACTAAAACTGACATCATCTAAGGCTTTAAAGTCTTCTCGTTTATGAATCGGTTTACCCACCAAGCGCCTATAAGAATTGACTACATTTTCTTTTAGGCTGGTAATGTGCCCCAACTGGTATTCTTTAGTTACATGATTAACTTCAATAATAGGCATAACTGCGTTTAACCGTAAAAGTTAGGTAACAAATTAAAATGACGCAAAGCTTTAAATAACATCCGCAAACCAATTTTCAGCGCGCTTAAAAAACACATAACTCAATGGCAATATCACTAACGTTAAAACCACGCCGGGATAAAGTGCCTCAAAATCTGGAGGCAAGCCCTTAAGCATGACTCGTTGAAAACTGTCGATAATTCCTGCCAAAGGGTTTAGCGTATAAAGCGTATACAAATCATTAGACCAATGCCCTGCTGCCTGCTCTTCTATCAGTTTCTTATGCACCAAACTTAAAGGATACATAACGGGTGACCCGTACATTAATAAAGATAACACCACTGGTAAAGCCTGAGACATATCGCGGTAATAAACATTAATGGCTGCACCAAAAAAACTAATGCCTAAGGCAACCATCATGGTGTAAAAAACAATAATCGGAACCCACAAACTGTACAGCGTAGGCATCATCTTATAATAAATCATCATGGCGCCTAAAATGCCAAAACTGATCGCCAATTCCACTATTTTTGTCACCATCGCGGTAATGGGAAAGACTTCGCGAGGAAAGTATATTTTTTTAATTAAGGCCGCATTAGAAGTCACGCTATTCACACCTTCCGATGCTGACTCTTGAAAAAACACCCAAGGCAGCAAAGCTGCAAAAGTCAGTATCGGATAAGGAATATTACCGGTATCGATACCCACAAAACTTCTTACCAAGGTAAAAATAAGCATCAACATAATGGGTTTTAATACTGCCCACAATATACCTAAATAAGATTGCTTATAACGAATAACTATATTTTTCCAAACAAGGGCTGCAATCAGCTCGCGATAGTTGTATAAGTTTTTAACAATTTTTATCATGGGTATTTCAAATAGTTGTTAGCATCTAACATTAGAGGACAAGCAGGACATTTAGTTAAATAACGTTATGATTACATCAGCAACTAAATCGATAAATCCAAATAGTACTTAGCTTCAGTCTCTTAAGCCCTTAATAATTAACTTATTACATAACACATAACCTTAAATTAGTCTCTTAGCTATGCGGCTTTTTCAAGTTGACTAGATAATATCAGCTAAAACTCAGCGTGTCTTCATTAATTTTGAAATTATTTTTTCAATAACTCGTCAATACTACGAAAAACATCAAAAAACATATTTCTAGTCAAACGCTTAGTCTGAATGTTATAGCGGCTGGTATGATAAGAATCGATCAATATACGTCCACCAGGTAAAGCATGTTTTGCGTTATGAGCAAATTTGGCGCTACTTAATTTTAAATCATAAGCTTTTAATACTGCTTGGTGTGCTACCGTGCCTAACGCTAAAACGACCACTTTTTCCGCTAAGGTTTTCAATTCTGCAGCCAAAAAAGTATTGCACTGTGATATTTCTGAACCTATGGGTTTATTTTGAGGTGGCAAACATTTAACCGCATTGGTAATACGGCAACGCTTTAGTATCAAACCATCCGATAAGGAATCAGACTTAGCTTGATTACTATAACCGAATTCATAAAGCGCGTCATAAAGCAGTAGTCCTGCATAATCACCAGTAAAGGGTCGCCCCGTTGCATTAGCCCCATGCATACCTGGCGCTAATCCCACAATCAGTAATAGAGGATGTTCATCACCAAAAGGCGCAACAGGCCTAGCATAATAATCAGGGTAAGTCGCTTTGACCTCAACTAAAAACTGATGCAGACGCGGACATAGAGTACAGTTTTTATCAAATAGAGGTGTTGCAGCCATAATCTTATAAGGTTAAGTGGTATTACTCATTAAAACCGAGTCTACCTTTATGTCCTTTAAATGTGTAGCAAATAATTCGTGCTAACCATCAACAGTAGCCTTTAACATAAAACAAGCTTAATACGTTATGATAGCCACCTTCTCACTGACCTATTGCCCGTTTTTCATGAAAATAACTCGAATACTACTGTTCTTTTTACTCATTCTAACTGTTAATGGCTTATTAGCATGGTTGAGTAATCTTCCTCAAGACGTTGGTATGGATGTGCCTGATGGCAAAATCAGCAGTGTTTCTTTTGCACCCTTTCGAGAAGGCCAAAGCCCATTAACCAAAGTATATCCAAGCACTGAAGAAATTGATGCTGATTTACACCTACTGGCTGATCAAACCCATAGCATACGCACTTACGCTAGTTTAGACGGTATGCAAAACGTCCCTGCCCTGGCCCGTAAATATGGGCTCACTATGATACAAGGCGCTTGGATAGGCAGCACTGACAAAACCAATCAGGCTGAAATTGCGCAACTGATTAAAGATGCCAATGACTATCCTGATGTTATTAAACGCGTAATAGTCGGTAATGAAGTGTTACTCCGGGGTGAATTAAAACCCGAACAATTACTGGCTTATATACGCCAAGTTAAACAGGCGGTTAAGCAACCGGTATCTTACGCTGATGTTTGGTCTTTTTATTTACGCTACCCCGAAATTGCCAAAGAAGTTGATTTCTTCACCGTACACATTCTGCCCTACTGGGAAGATGAACCCTTAGATATTGCCACTACCGCCGCTCACGTTGATAAGAATTATCAACGAATCCGAGCAGCCTATGCTGATAAACCCATATTAATCGGCGAATCTGGCTGGCCCAGTGCGGGTCGTCAGAGGGGTTGGGCGATACCCAGTGTCGTCAACGAAGCCAAGTTTGTGCGTTCTTTAGTACAACTAGCCAATAACAATCATTTCGACTACAACATCGTAGAAGCTTTTAATCAGCCGTGGAAAAGTAAACTAGAAGGCGTGGTGGGTGCTAATTGGGGACTCTATTCAGCAGACCGCCAGCGAGTATTCCCCTTGACCGGTGCTGTAACAGAAAATCCGCATTGGCCGCAACACACATTCTATGCAGGTTTGATAACCTTATTGGTCATAGCCTCACAAGCAAAAACCCTAGTGTCACTAACGTCCTTACGCTTGGTCATGTTTTTGGGCTTTACACAACTACTCAGCGCCCTATTAATTAATCAAATCAGTGGTCAATGGTATACCAGTTACAACCTAATAGAACGTCTACATGCGCTGTTTATTAGTGGTTTAAGTGTGTTATTGGGGGCATTAATACTTCAACACACATTGGCCATGTTAAGACATAAAATGAGTGCCAAAACGGGTATCTGGATACATTATTTAATGCTCGCCTTCGTTGCCATTGCCTTATATCGGTCACAAGGATTGGCACTCAGTGGTCGTTACTTGAGTATTCCTTATCCAGTCACTTATATACCAGTTGCTGGTTTGCTGGGTTTTAAATTAATTCGTCATTGGGTTAAAGGCCATAACTTATCGCTAGCCCCAGAAATAAATGACTTATTCGGCAGTCAATGCTTGCCTACTCTCTGGCTTAAATCGGCCAGCTTACTCTTAGGAGTAACGGGTGGATTTGTCATTGCCATCGAAACCGTCGTGGTTATGAACGGTTCAAACTATGAACAAGCTTATCCCTTTTTAACCGATAGAGTTTATCAAGCCTTCATGGAAACCACTCATTACAGTCAACTCATGGGCTGGTCATTATTAATGACAGCCGCCGTGATTCGCTTGCCACTAAGAATCTGCGCCTATGCGCTGATGTTTATGATACCGGCTATTATAGTAGGTGAAACTAGTGCATTTATGACCGGTCATGACTTCATTGAGAGCTATCCCAGCCTCGGTGAAAGATTATGGACAGCGCTCATTTACACCTTTAGCAATCAGCAATTATTACTTTGGTTTGCTAGCCTATTAGTACTCGCCTTACCCTTATGGCAGTATCATCAACAAAAACAACCTACTATGCATTAATTAAGCTGACTAAAGGTCAATCTCTTAGCCCCCTAATCATGCTCTAATGAGACAAATGACAGGCTTAACTTGTCAAAAGATAGAGCGATTAGACCCCATATAGCGCTCTCATGTATCTAACGAGAGCTGTCATAAGAGCGTTAGAGAGGCTTATATGAGGTCATATAGACTTATCATTTGGCACATGACAGCACGGTTACTATAGTAATTGAGCTGTCATGTGAGAAGTTAAAGGTCTATATGGGGGGTAAGATATCGGCAAACAAACTAACTCGGCAACTCAATTAGCTCAACAGTATTGCCATCAAAATCGCGACAAAACATGGCCCTACGCCCTGAAATACTCATCGTGTAAGCTATACCAGCTTTAGTTAAAGCCTCCTGCACTGGCGCTAAGGCCAAAGCATTTAAGGCAATATGTCGATCACGGCCGCCATGGGTGGGTCGTCCTGTAGTAGGATCAGGATTATTTAATTCCAATAAATGAATTTGCTGAGTACCCAGTTGCAACCAAGCGCCTGGAAAACCTAAGTCAGGTCTATCGACTTGCTGCAAGCCTAAAATATCACGGTAAAACCCTAACGAAACTTCTGTGTTGGTTACAATAAAACTAGCGTGATTCAAGGACACGATATTGCTTAGCATGATTTATTTAATATAAATTAGAAGGGCTGCAAATTATACCGCCTCAGTGCTGCGTCAACCAAAGAATCTTAACGTATAGACCTTAGTTGAGTAATAATAAGCTTACAAATATGCTTATCGGCAGCAACATGAACATCTATAAAGTACACTCTGAGCCTTCAAAGACTTTACCTGCTGGTATACCTTATATCGTTGGCAATGAAGCGGCTGAACGTTTCAGCTATTATGGTATGCGCGCCATCCTCATGATTTATATGACTCAATATCTAGTCAATTCATCAGGTCAGCTAGCCGTTATGTCTGAAAATGAAGCTCAAGGCTATTTTCATTTATTTGTCTCCGCTGTTTATTTTATGCCCTTATTCGGTGCCTTATTAGCAGATGGCGTGTTTGGCAAATATCGAACTATATTGCTGCTATCGCTGGTCTATTGTTTAGGTCACTTTACTCTGGCCTTAGATAATACGCGCATGGGTTTATTGCTAGGACAAAGTCTTATCGCCATTGGCTCTGGCGGCATAAAGCCCTGCGTATCTGCGCAAATAGGCGATCAATTTGGTCTTAACAACCAACACTTAATGACCAAAGTATATAGTTGGTTTTATATCGCCATTAACGTCGGCGCTTTTGCCGCCATGTTGATTATTCCATGGTTACTCAAGCATTCAGGCCCCGCCATTGCTTTTGCTGTTCCGGGCTTACTCATGTTATTAGCAACCTTTTTACTTTGGTTGGGACGTCATCACTACATCCATAAACCACCAGCAGGCATCCAGTTTATTAAAGACATGTGCAGTCAAGTAGGGCTTAAACGTTTGGCAAAACTGGGTTCAATTTATGGCTTCTTTAGCATATTTTGGGCTTTATTTGATCAAACGGGGTCTTCTTGGATAATACAAGCGCAAAAGATGGATAGGATGCTATGGGGCATTGAACTATTGCCGTCACAAATTCAAGCCGTTAATCCCCTACTCATTATGCTGCTAGTACCGCTATTTACTTATTTGGTTTATCCAAGGCTTAATCGTTGCTTTGTTTTAACAGCCATCAGAAAAATGCAAATGGGTTTATTCATTACCGTAATCGCTTTTGCTATCCCAAGTTTTATACAAATGCAATTAGATGCTGGTTTAACACCGTCTATACTCTGGCAATTATTAGCTTATGTGTTGTTAACCTCTGCCGAAGTCATGGTTTCTATTACTTGTCTTGAGTTTTCATATACCCAAGCTCCTGCGACCATGAAGTCATTTGTAATGGCGTTTTATTTTCTGTCGGTAGCTTTGGGTAATCTATTTACCAGCGCGGTCAATTTCTTCATCCACAATACTGATGGCAGTAGCAAATTAGCTGGTGCTGATTACTATTGGTTTTTTACTGGTTTAATGCTGATAACAGCCGTGTTGTTTTTGTGGGTGAGTCAACGTTATCAAGAAACAAATCAAGACTAATTTTAGATCGTTTCCGGTAATACTTTATCTAAAACCAAAACAAGCTGACTATCAACTATTTCTTAATTACTTCGCTTAGAATACGAGACTAAGATTAAATGGAGTTTACTGCTGAGCAATAGCTATTATGTGAGTGACTTTGTACTTTAGGAAAATTTTTTAGATGTTAAAGCCATGTACATATTCTTGTAATTTAGTCGTTGCTAATTATAATCGTCAACTCAACTCATTTTTTAGAAGCAAATGAATAACACCCAGTTAAAATGTCTTTCTGTCTTTGCCCTCTTTGCAATTATTGGTTTTGGCCCTGTATCTCCAGGGTGTTTAATCGGCATGTATATTGCTGTCATGCGGCCAAATTGGTTTTTAAAATTAACCGATCATTTATACAACAACCGCAAAATCCCGGACTTTGTCGCTACCAACAACATACGTATTAAGGCTTTTGTATGCTTATTAATATTATTCGCCATAGATATAGCACCGGTACCTGTTACCCCAGTGGTTGCTTTTATAATTATTATAAGCAGACCTCAATGGTTCCATCGTGTCATCATTGGAGTTTACAATGATATGCGTTAGCGGTTATAGTACTCACCTTTCCGCTGCCATCATTAGGTAGCAGCGGATCAATATTGCGCTCGTAGCTCAGCTGGATAGAGTAATCGGCTTCGAACCGATCGGTCGGGAGTTCGAATCTCTCCGGGCGCGCCATTTGATATTCTTTATTGTTCAGCCTTCGATAACAGTAACTGACTTTATTTTACGTGTATTGGTTGCCAAACTAGACCCACAAGCGTAATAACACAAAACCCTGCACCTGCATAAAACGTAAATGCCGGTCCAAACTGATCCCAACATAATCCAGCAATAACACTAGCAATCAATAGTGCTATGCCGCTCATCAAATTAAAAAATCCATAAGCCGTACCACGCAAATCAGCAGGCGCGCTATCAGCCACCATTCTCGCGAGCAACCCTTGCGTAATTCCTAGGTGTATACCCCATAAAGCAACTCCAGCGACTACAACGAGCCAATGATCATTAATAGCCAATACCAAATCAGCAGCAATAAGAACCACTAAACCCAATGCCAGTAACTTGGTATGACTCATACGATCAGAAAGTTTACCAAAAGGATAAGCCGATAACGCGTATATCAGATTCATAGTGACCATAACCAAGGGCACTAGCGCCATTGGAATACCGCCTTGCTGAGCACGCAGTACTAAGAAAGCCTCACTAAAGCGTGCTAAGGTAAACACTGCGCCTATAGCGACCACCCACCAATAAGCAGCACCCAATCGCTTAAGATTTTGTTTGCTAATCGGATTTGAACGCTTAACAGCCTCATGATTTATGGGCTCATGAACGCCGAACAACAAAAGTGCCACCGCCAACAGAGCAGGAATCACCGACACCCAAAATATTGCGCGAAAATCATTAGCCCACAGCAGCATCAAACCGACGGCTAACAAAGGGCCAAGAAATGCACCAACCGTATCTAAGGATTGTCGCAATCCAAATGCAGCACCACGCAGATGTAATGGCACTATATCTGCTATCAAAGCATCGCGCGGCGCACCCCGAACACCCTTACCGACGCGATCCAATAATCTAGCACTAAGCACTAGCCCTAGACTAGGTGCGATTGCAAACAAAGGTTTAGTCAAAGCACTCAAAGCATAGCCAAACAGTGCAAGCCCTTTGCGTTTGCCCAAATAGTCGCTCAAGACACCTGAAAACACCTTAATCATCAGGGCCGTAGATTCGGCAAGTCCCTCAATCACTCCGACTGTAAAGGCGCTGGCACCTAATGTGGTCACCATAAACATCGGCAGTAAGCTGTGAATCATTTCAGAAGAAATATCCATCAACAGGCTAACGAAACCTAGCATCCAGATACCAGAGGGAATTTGGCTTAAAGTGCTTTTAGTACTTATTGTCATCATCAATATCAGTGATTGTGTACCGTGTTATTAGGATGCAACGCGCATACATGATTTGTCGTTCCTTGTTCGACCTGTAAGGTACTGTGCTGTATTGAGAAACGTTCTTTAAGCGTTTTTACGACCGTATCCATAAAGGCATCACCGGGATATCCTGCTGGCATAACTAGATGGCTCGTTAAAGCGCTTTCAGTGGTACTCAAGCCCCAGACATGTAGATCGTGTATGTCTGTCACCCCCTGACATTGACGTAAATAAGTGGTGACTTCTAATACATCAATATGTGCAGGAACAGCAACTAACGCTAATTGCATAGCTTCACGTAACAAGCCCCACGTACTGATGACAATCACTAGCACAATCACCAAACTAATCACCGGATCTAACCAGTACCAATTGGTGTATAACATCGCTATACCAGCCAATGCCACACCTAGCGATACTGCTGCATCGGCAGCCATATGCAAATAAGCGCCACGAATATTTAAATCAGCCTTACTTCCTTTGACAAACAGCCATGCTGATAGCCCGTTAATAACGATACCAATAGCTGCCACCACAGTGACCGTTAAGCCAGCGACTAAAGGGGGTTGTGAAAACCTATGAATAGCCTCCCAAGCTATAGCTCCACAAGCCATCAATAAAAACATAGCATTTATCAGCGCCGCCATAATCGAGGTACTGCGTAAACCGTAGGTATAGCGTTCATTAGGTACTTTACGAGACAGAATTGCAGCTCCCCAAGCTAAAAACAATCCCAATACATCAGATAAATTATGTCCCGCATCGGCCATAAGCGCGGTGGAATTAGCCATAAAACCATAGCTAAATTCGACAATAACAAACGCAGCATTTAAAACGATAGCACAGACGAATGCTAACCCTTGTTTGTTTTGATCATGATGGCTGTGATGGTCGTGAGCATGTGCGTGTCCACTATGAGCGTGAGTATGATGATGTTTGTGATGAGCTGTCATTAGTCTGCTTTAAATTCTAGTTATGATGGATAAGCAGCGCTCATCCACCGTTGATGCCTGATGCAGGTTACTTATCGGGCCTACAGACTGATCCTTAATAATACACTCTAAATGAATGCTGTATTTGCTCAAACTCATAGCGATAAGGTTCGGCTACTCCATAATTATTCACCACTACCAGAAGATCATGTGAAAAAACTGAGGTGTTATACCAGTTAAAGCTCCCTTCTATAACGATAGAGTCGTCAATAATACAATACTTAGAATGTATCGGTGAATAAGGTACAGGGTGATCATCCATGCCATAAACCAAGCCCACGGCCATTCCTGCATTTCTTAAACGCTGCACTGCCGGTAGTAATGCTCGATTAAGCTCATCATGCATTGAGCGTTCTAAGCCTATGCGTCCTTGTCTAGCCAAATGGCCATTAAATAAAATATGGACATAAACACCCCGATGATGGGCCTGTATTAACGCATCAACCACGCTATCATGATAATCACCTAATAAATCCCCCATTAGAAACAAACACAGTTTAATAGAATGCTTAGCTCTATGAATCTCAGCCAAAATGGCATGATGCGGACGATAGAGCTGACCATTTTGCATTACTTGTCTGCCAAAGGTATAAAGCAGATTAAAATGACTTAAAGGATCTATGCCATAGCGCTGATTAACACCGCCGCGCTGACTTTGAAATATATTATCCAACAATCTACAAACACCTTTGGACTGGAAGGTCATACCTGATTCCCAGTTCGCCCACCAGCGGTCAAAGGTGATATTAAAAGACCCTAAGATGCAGTCTTCATCATTAAAGATGACAAATTTGGTGTGCATATCGGGTTCAACTTCGATCAAGTGATGTTGAGGTGTACAAAACACACCGATTAATTCAACATTGGCGCACTTTAAGCGCGCATAATTCTCACTATTCGTCAGTGTCATTTTGCGCCAATCGACGATGCACTGAACTAAGACGCCTTCTTCACTAGCGAATATTAAATGATTTATAAAATCGGTGTCATCTATACAATCGACACTGACTTTAATAGTACAAAGCCGCTGTGGATTTTTTCTACGACTGTGTATCACCTTGTCGATATGATCGTGAATATAGCGCTTGGGGTGATAGGGATGATATTGCTGACCTTTAGTAAACTTGGGCGTTAGTTTTAAATCATCAATATGATGATTATACCAATCAGCATCGCACTGTAATTCAACGGCATTCAATTCATAAGTACGATAACTATTAGCTGCACGTCCTTCATTAGTGATCACGCGATTTTGATCACGACCATTTTGTACTTGCTGGCTATCCATAAATAGATAATCAAACTCAGAAGCCAAAGAATGCTCATGCAGATGCACTAAATAAGCAAACTTAACACAGGTAATAGGGCCGAAATGATTGGAGAATGGTAAGACATAAAAGTCTCGTGTTTTACGTTTATGTCTATCCCATTGAATATCATAAGCATCAGTATCAACCAAATAAGTTTCGCAACTGCCCTGCTCTCGATAAACTTTAAGGACTACTTTGATGTTAAGTTGCACACCAAAATTCACATCAAACTCTATTTTTCCCCAGCGTATATCAAAGGTATGATTGAAATCGTTCACTCTTTGAAAATAGCCACCTAAATGCCCATGCACAGGCTTGGCATAATGTTCTGCGTAGGACATATGATCTCCTTTCATTGCTAGATTACTTAGGTTCAAAACTCATTAGATAGCCACAATGATCTGAGACTCTGCCATAATCATCATCGGTAAATAAAACGCTTCCTGAATGCACTTTCAAGTCACTGGCTTTATTCATAAAGATATAATCAATACGATAATTTTCAGCATGAGAGTTACTCCAATAAGCATCATTCACCTTGAATATTTTTTCAAAGGCACTCTGATCTTGTATGGCTAGAAATTGATCTTCATATTCATTGGCATTGACGATTAACTGATAGCCCTCTGATCCGCTGGTAATATTAAAATCACCACATAGTAAGGTAGCGGATACTGATTGATCTTGAAGCTCACTGGCCCATGAACTCAGCTTTTTAAATTGCTGAGCAAAACCATCTTCCCACCAGCTTAAATGTGCTGAAAACACATTAATTACACCCATGGTGGGGACATTAACTTGCGCCATGATGACTTTTCGAGCATGAATACTGAAGATACTATCGCTATCAGAAACATAGCGGGCGGACTGATTATGGAGTGGATATCGACTTAAAATAGCCACACCCTCTCGATACTTATCAAAGCCTAAATGCGACCAATCGCTATAATGATGAAAGGCATGTTTAAGTCTATTATTGATAATGTTAGCTGAGTGAGTAGACCAATCACCTAAGCCCTCGTTCCAAAGTTCGGCGACTTCTTGAAAACAAACGATATCAACGCCTAAGTCATCTATGGCTTTGGCTATTTGGCTAAATTTTTCATCTTGCTGGGCTTCCTGATAACAATGTAAATTAAGAATCATCAGCTTTAACGGTTCATGACTAAGCTCATAATTATTGCCGTTATTGTTATCCCATAACACCCCATTAGCCGTATCACAAGAAATTGAATACTTTACACGATAAGCATTATTGATTTTAAGCAAACCCTGCCAAATCTGTGAGCCATATTGATTAGGATTTCTAGCATTACTCTGCGCATGCTCATGCCAATAATGGCGATTAATATGGCAAGGTGTTTTATGGATCGTTAGCCAGTTATCAGTCGTCCAATGAATAGTCACCGCTTTAACTTGTAAGGCCTGATTAACCGAGACGGTAATAGGCAGACGTTGTTGTCCTGATTTCAATTTAGATTCAAAACCTAGTTGTTGCAGATTTTGGCTAGCTGTTAATTGTATACCTGAGTCTGCTTGGCTAGCATAATTGCTTCCTGCTTGATTATCCCAATACTCTTGGCCTAAGCATTGGTAGTGCAAGGCAAAGTTGATATTACCGGGCAAACTAGTATGCCCCTGCGCTTTAATAATGACCTTCGCTTTCCAGCACTCTTCATCTGCGTTTAGTTGATACTGATAGCTAGCCGATAAGACCTGCCAATCACCTTGCTCACCTGCCCACAATACCTCTACTTTTTTGTCATGACTTAAATTTGCCACTCGCATAACAAAAGACAACTCCTGTTGTGGAGAGCTTTTCTTTCTGGTGATGATATTTTCTACATACAGCAGTTGAATTTCATGCATCCGTTTACTCTCAAAATAAACTTACAGTCGATATGGCTTGGACTGTATATTTTCGCAGCTCAATAGTGTCTCAGCAACGATAAAACTATTAAACGACATTCTGTTTCAAAATATACAATAATTATTATTGAACTCATTAATAAGTATTTGCTTGGTCTCCATTATTAATTCATTCACTTGTTGATCATTTATTTTCAAACTTGCCATGTACTCTTCTTTATATTTAGTCCATTGATTATCGCTTAAATACGAATCATTACTTTCAATGTATTCCGCTAAATTAGCCATAGCAATTAAACTCAGTATTAATTCTGAGGCGTGCTGTTCCTTGATCACTTTAATATTATGGTGATAACGAATAGCAGTAACAATAGTTTCAGACAATCCCCATGCCATTGCCAACATCGCTCCACACTGTGCATGATTGCAATTGTGTCTATTGTCTTCAATGGTTGTTACATTTTGGTCAAATGTGATTGATGATAACCTTAATGTTTCAATGTAGGATGGAAAATGTCGCATCATTAGCGCTCTTCCTGAATCGTGAAATATACCAAAATGAAAGGCTATATTTTTATCCACATTTGCGATACGTGTGGCTAAATAAGAAAGAACCAATCCTGTTCTGGCACTTTTCTCCCAGAATAAATTTAATTCAGCCTGTTGTTTCTCGCTATTTATCGCATTACGTAAGGATATACTCGTGATCAATTCATAGATATTAACGAAACCTATTGCGTTTAATGTATCACTTATAGTTTGCGC
>Ga0214167_1000374_pt1 | contig 23911 bp, 18 predicted proteins | sample TroBogypolimnion_45_FD_153006 | JGI IMG/M metagenome (GOLD analysis project Ga0214167, IMG submission 153006) | Freshwater microbial communities from Trout Bog Lake, WI - Practice 18AUG2009 hypolimnion v3 | ecosystem: Environmental > Aquatic > Freshwater > Lake > Hypolimnion/Profundal zone ... | reverse complement strand
ACACCCTGGAGGCCTCTCTTGGGCCAGTCAAGGCAGAGGCCGCTGCAGAGCCCAAGGGCCGCAAGGAGCGCTCTGACAAGGGCAAGTCTCGCAGCAAGAAGCCGGCTGCCGACGAAGAGCCTCCTGAGGAGGCCGAGCCAAAGGCCAAGAAGGAGCCCAAGGCTCGCAAGCCGAGCGCATGGCAGGACTTCGTGAAGCAGGAGGGTGGCATCAAGAAGGCCAGTGAGACCAAGACGACCCATCCCATGGCCTACCAGGAGTTCGTAGAGGCCTGGAATGAGGAGCATGGTGTTTCTGCTGCGCCCGTGCCTGCCAAGAAGGCACCTGCTCCTGCGCCTGCAGCTCCCGCAAAGAAGGTGCCTGTCAAGAAGGCGCCTGCACCTGCGGCCAAGCCCAAGAAGGAGTTGCCTCCACTCCCTGCCTCTGAAGATGAGGAGGAGGCAGATAACTACGAGCCCATTGAGATTAACGATACCAACTACTGGCTCGATGAAAAGATGGGCATCCTCTACTATGACAAGCGTGGAGAAGACTTCGCCACCTTGTACAAGGGCGGCAAGATTGTTAACCGTCTGCCCTAAAATAAAAAGAAAAGAGGCTAAAAGCCCACCTTCTTTTTATTACAGAACTACAGTATGCAATCCAGTGAAACAGAACTCATTGAAACAATTGAAAATATCCGGTTCAAGTTGCTTACAAAGATGACACCAGGACAAAAAGCAGACTGGCAGTTTCTTCTAGACAGATATACTGTTAAACTGGAGCAGGTAAAAAAATTGAATAATGCTTTCCCTATACCTACTAGTATCAGGCAAAATGGCAACCATTAAGTCTCCTACAAAGCACTATACGCCCCATCTCTCTCCGATCATGGGAACCACCACCTACACGTCAGAGAATTCTGCAGAGAATACTCCTCGTCCTCCGTTTCGTCTTCAGGCCGCCCCACCTACTGCAGAAGTGGATGGGGAGAGTCTTGATAGTGATGACTATGAGGTACTCTCTCCCCACGCAATTGAGGATTTGCGTGAGGAGATGCGCCAAATGTATGAGGAGGCCTATGATGTCTCAGACAGTGAGGAGGAGGACTTTGCCGTACCATTGGCAACGGTTGAAGGCCCTCTAGTTGCAAGGCATCCACGAGTGCTTCTCGCCTATCTCCGATTTGTTGACCTCTACAATGAGGTCGCAAAGCCAGACGAGATGTTGCCACGCTTCAAGATGAACCATGCTGAGCAAGCGGAGATTCTCTATCATTCTACAGTCTTTCATGCACCACACGAATTCAAAGCAGAGGTAAATGAACTCCGTGCGAGGGTTCTTGCAGCCACCCAATAAAAATTTGAACAATTACTTAATTATTTATTTTTGTATCACACTGAGCAAAAATGACTACTCTCACTACTGACATGCTAAAGCGGGCGTTCTGGGCCTCTATTGAGAGCGCACCTGACTACGATGATGAAAAGCAGTACATCGTTCCAGACTTTGAGGATGAAGAGAAGGACTATCGCAAGTATGCAAATCTGGCAGTCAAGCACGGCATCTTGAAAGTTGAGCACGGTGATCCCTTTATCTGGCTTGGAGAGGGATATCGTAATCAGAATCTCCGCTTCTACGACAAGGATAAGGGTGTCATCTATCCGTGGTCAGATGGACCCGATGATTACGGCACAGTACCTTATCAGTTCAAGGTGGGAGATTTCCCGCCTGACAAGTGGTCAAATATGGTTGACCACAATGATTATGTCTTTCTCCGAGAGGACCTTGTTGAACAACTCAAGGCCACACTGAAGGAGGTGAAGCCTGATATCTGGGAGACAACCATTGAGATTCTGGGTGTAACTTACCCAGTGACATTGACAGTAAACCGTGTAGATGAAAAAAAGGCCAAAGTCTATACTCTCAATGATCTCAAGCATCTGGATTGGGCTCACTTCACAAGTGCAGAGACTGTAGCAAAGTACAATCAATGGGCAAAGGAATCGCCTACATTTAAGGGATTTGCAGATTCAAACGCCCAACATGAGAATGGCTACTTTGCAATTGAATGCTATGTGTAAAACCAAAAAGAAAAAAAATTATTTATTTTTTTAGTCTTAATAGAATGGCGGATACATTAAAGGCCAGGGCGGCAGATATAAAACGAAGGGGGGATGAACACCATGCAGCCTTAAAAGAGTCAAATCGTGCTCTTTGGGATATGATAGAGGCTGCAAGAGCGAGGGGTTCTGGAGCACCTGCAGCATCTGGTGATGGAGCACCTGCTGCATCTGGCGATGGAGCACCTGGTGCATCTGGTTATGGAGCACCTGCAGCATCTGGCTATGGAGCACCTGGATATGCTGACCAATCATATGGAACATATGGATATGGATATTCTGCTAAAACTCCAAACAAACTTGTATCAATAGATGAATTATATACTAAATTTAACATTTTCAAGGGTGGAAAGAATACTTTATGGAAAGATATCTATGGACCCTATTATGCAGCAAATATACCATCTACTGTTTCAGATTTAACAAAAGTGGGTACAACTACTTCTTTCTATTTAAAACCAAGTACAAATAAAGATTTTCTTGATCAGATTGCTGATTTTAATACAACATTTGATGGTACGTATCCAAGTATATCTGGTTGGGTAGATAAGAAACAGAGAGGTGGGTTTACTACTATGAAAGAATTTGTTCTTGAAAAACTTGGTATTACAATTACTGCTACAAAAGAGATAACAGCACAAAATAAAAAAGTAATCTCTTTCTGTTTATTTAATCCCTTTTTTAAACAAGGAACGGCATACAATAAAACATCCGCTGAAATTTTAAAATTAAGAAAACCTCCTCACTTCTATGGAAAGGTTCTTAATTATGCAATTGAAAGTTATAAACATTATATGCCTGATTGGATTATTAGACTTTATGTAGATGATACTATTTCATCTTCTGGAAATATTGGAAATCCTCCTGAAACTGAGTCTGCTATACAAAATCTCAAAGCATATACCAATGGTGAAATCTATACAATTAACTTTGAAAAGATCCACAAAAAAATAGGTATGGGCCATTTGGGTCTAATTCCAGTTATGTTTAGATTTCTACCGTATTTTGACGAGAATGTTACAACTTGCTTTATAGGCGATGCTGATAATTATTGTTCATTTTTAATGAAGGATATTTTAGGTAGGTTTGATGCATCATCTAGTGAACTTCTTATCTTCAAAACAGCAGTTGGATATGCCAGAGTTTCACCTGAATTTCCTGATAAGAAAGAATGTATTGAAAATTTCTTAGCAGGTATGTTCGGTTTTAAAAAGAAGCAGGGGGAGATACTAAACGCAAATATTTGGTTGGATCTCTTTATCTTTATGGATTTTTATTATAAGAAAATGTATCTTACTAGCACACTTCCTGAAAATCCCACAACTCATACAAGAAATTATGTACAAATGTGTGCAATTGATTTAAAAATACCTGATAGTCCTTTTTTCTATGGATTTGAAGAATTAGCCTTAACGTATATTTTTCCTCTTTATGTAAATAAGTTTAATATTGATGTATTTATGGTCCCTATCTATTTTGATATGTATCAGAGTGATGTTACATTTGTACCGATTGAACTAAAGCACAATCCATTTAATCAGGTTACTTTAGAATATAAAGATTTTATAACATCTTTACTAATAGCAACTATTAAGAATAAAAGTATTTTTTCATCCGATGATTATTATAGATTAGCATTTAGTATCTTTAATTATCCTGTATTATTTCTTGCATATTCATTTACTTCTTACTTTGCATTTAAGAATATAGATACAATTACTTTTAAAGGGAAAGAAATACAAGTGTTTACAGACAAAAATAAATTTATTGAAGAACTTGCAATCCTACCATTTACTAAATTATATCCTGCCGATCTTGGAGAAACTGAAAATGGTACAAAGATATCACCTAATTTTATTTATGGAGAAGATGCTCAAAATCAATTAAATCAGATGCTCTATTCTCTAGAGACTACCCCTCTAATTTTTGATACTATAGATACTGCATATACTCAGTTATATATGAGTGCAAAAGGAAGAGTTGAAGCAAATAGTGGTGATTTTATTCATAATCCGTGGCAACAACAAATTGCTGCAAATATAAAGGAGAGTATGATTATAGATCAATTTAATTCAGTAGGTAACATGCCTGCAGTTGTTATAAGTGGCGGTAACCGCAAATCAAGAAAGCACCGCAAGAACAGAAAAAATAGAACCTATAAGAAGTAAATGGCCGACGCACCCAAAAACTGGAAACAGGTTGTTCAGAATCTCAAAGCCAGGGCAAATGTCTTAAAAGCCAAGACAAATTCTCACAAAATAAAAACAGGCACTATTGTAGAGATGTCCCCGAGTAAAACTCGTCGTGGTGGTGGTCGTGGCAAGCGTCGTCCGGCGAAGCGTGTACCGGTTCAGTTTGGTCCTAAGACATTTGAGAATACGGTCAGGAACACATTTGCGAATATGAGCAAGGCCGTGAATGAGGCGCGCACATGGGGTGACTTCCAAATCGAGGAGGATGCAAAAAAGAAGGAGAAAAAGAAGGGCGGCCGTCGCACGCGTAAGAATAAGAAGTGCTGGTAAAGTATAAATTTGAAGTAGTTGGTCATAGTGTGTAAACTATACACAATGACTACCTGCTGTGCTCGCGACTACAGGACTTATCTTCAATGCACTGCTGCCACCCACGCAGGGCTTGATACATGCTACGACCATCGCGGCTATTATCAAAAGGATCTATGGATTAAGCGTTATCTACGACCGAATAAGGTGCATAATATCCTTTCACGGGCATACCCTCTTGCCACTTCAATTGGCCGCCATCAACAGGCTATCGAGGAAGCAATTATCTCCAAGCGCATTATCTTGACAGAGGAAGATATTAGGTCAATTCCAGACCATCGTGACCTTATGACAGTCTATCTGATTCTCTGTCCCTTTATCAATCCTTCATGGAATCTACCCCTACTCGGCAGGGCAATCCGCATCTTCTTTGGCCTTCGTCAGCCAGGTGTAGAGGATATTTCCCCCAGTTTCTACACATACTTCAGTACTCTTCTTGATCATCCATTGTTCGGCCTGGAGAAGCTTATTCCAGAACTTGTGCGAAATCAGTATCTCTTTCTTGAGGCCAGACCAAATGCCCGAATCAACTTCACTCGCATCTGGAGGGAGGCACTTCATGAACTTCGCCCAGATCTCTGTTGGTATTCTGAGGAAGGGCTCATTACCATCTGGGGTCAGAGTAATACACCAACAAAGAATGAACTCAAGACTTTTACGACCATGATTCTACCGGCTATGCGTGAAAATCTCGCGACTCTCAAGCAATGGAAGTACTCAAGGAAAATGTCAATGGCTCCGCTGAAGGAAGAAATTGTCGCCAAGGTCTATCATCCGAGACATGTAGAGCGTTGGCTGGAGACAGGTGGTTGGCCACTTATGGATATGATGTTTTAAAAATTTGAATATTGTACACCTTATTTTATTGAGTATACACAAAACGCAACAATGTCTACCAATATGAAGAAGATGGAGCAGAAGATGAAGCGTGACGCGAAGAAGTCAGTTCGCAACTCGAAGGAGGAGGAGAGAGCGATTGAAGATCCGACGACTCTCTTTGGTATTGCCAAGAAGCATCTTGGCAATGGCATGTTCCTCATTGATGTTCAGGATGAAAAGCATCGCGAGCATCTCTATGAAGTCACTGCAAAGGCCGTTAGGACAAATATTGCCCGCATTATGGTCAATGATGTGGTCATTGTGTCACAGAGTGGCAGGCACTTTGAACTTGAGGGCAATATGAGCAGAAAGAATGTCAAGCATCTCATTGCTCTGAAGCGAATTCCATCTAGCTTCATCGGATCGACCACCGAAGAGGATGAGGGTGGCATCGAGTTTGAGCTTGAGGAGGCTCGCCCCACAGAGGATGTGGACATCGATACAATCTAAGATCGCTTACAAATTATCAAAAACAAAACAAAAACATTTTTTTCAGCCACTTTACATAATTACTCCAGAACGTCGAGCCCAGCGTCTGAAATTATTTATATCTACATTACATTCCTGTCCAGATAGATCTGAGAAGTTACTCATATCCATCCATTGTGCAGTCTCAATTTCAGCAGTATGATGAGGAAATAGCTTAGGCTCATTTGGAAGAAAGTAGAAGAAGTACCCTTCAGCTCCGCCACGACCGAGGTCATCACGGGCTGTGAACTTCTTGAATGAACTGTAGGGTACAGAGGGACGAATTCCAGTCTCTTCAAATAGCTCACGGAGTGCACATTCATTGCCTGATTCAAATGGCTCCATGTGACCTTTAGGAAAGGACCACTTGCCACTGAGGCGACCTCGTACAAGAAGAACACGACCTTCGCCACTAATACAAATTGTGCCATAAACTTTTTGATGCCGCGGACGAAAGGATGAAAATGCGGTTGGAAACTGCGTTGCAGGAGTTTGCGCTGAGAGACCCATACTAAATAAGTGTGTACAATCAGTAAAAATCTACTTTCAAATCAAATTTTTGATTATATAGCCTCCACAAGAATGGCTGAATTCAGAGAAGCCCCACTTGGATTAATCAGCTTCTCTCCCTCCTTGTAGACAAGGGGCTTATTGTAGTCACCATAGAGTCCAGTTTCAAAGGATCTGTATCCTGGAGGAAATTCATTTGTCCCATGATCGTATCGAATACGCTGCGCGGTGTTCATGATTGCAAGAGTATAGCCCGTCACCTCTTCACCTACTAGGATACGAGTCTCAGTATGATAGTTCTCAAGCAAGGGATACTTGAAAGTGTGCCAGACTTCATTATATACATCAAACGAATCAAGCATAATCCTATTTTCATTCTTGCGATCAGAATGAAAGACAAAGACACTTGCAGGTATCTCATTGCGGGTATAACACTTAATCCCTACAATGAGCGGCTTCATCTCTGTCCAACTACTATGACCAAACTTGCGAGCCATTGACTCCAGATTTGTCTTTACACGAAACTCTTGGTCCTCGAAGCGATTAACTGTGACCTTGACGCAGAGATAATTTGAGATATTACTCTCAAGTGGAAGATTGCGGCGAAGCACATCAAACTCATTCATAGTTGCCATTTTGTGTATAGCCTTAGCAAGGATACGCACAAAGTTCAAATTTTTATGATATAAAGCCTCAGATAAATTTGATAGTAGCCCATGTCAGTCATCTATCAAATAGAGATGGATGACCAAGGAAAGGCACTCTTATTGACCTTGAGGCAACTCTGTAATCAAGTATATGAAACTCTGGGCAAAGGATATCCTGAGGCTGTCTATCAGCGTGCACTTGGTGTAGAACTACAGTATAAGTTTCTCAATTATGACTCAGAGATTACAATGAGTATCCCCTACAAGGGGCATGTAGTAGGTCAGGTTCGCGCCGATCTGATTATACGAGGTGATACACATGTAGTCATTGAAACAAAAGCAACGGCCGCAGCATTAAAAATAGAAGAGCGTTGGCAACTGAGTCGGTATATGAAGATTCTGGATATCCAACTTGGATGTCTAGTAAATTTTCCACAGACGGCAAATGCAGCACAACCGCAGATTGAGTTCTTTGTGCTTGCGGATGGAGAGGTTCTACAGTATAACATTGATACGGGCGAAGCAGGAGCATTTTGATAAAAATTTGAAGTATTAAATGATCCTTTTGATTTCTAGATAATAATGGCACATAATAACTGGATGCAACCACTCCAACCTATTTCACGAGATTTCCTTCGTGGACGAAAGGCTGCGAAAGATGAGGAGGTGCTATGTGAGAAAGTAAAACACTGTGTCACGCAGTTACATAGTGGTATTCTAAGAAAAGCTGAAACTTCTATAGATACTTTCTATCATTATCAGCTTCCAGCCTTTCCAGTTTCAAGGGATACGCGCTTGCCTGTTCCTGGTCCCGAGTTTCATAGGGATAATATGAAACTTATTCTAGATGGACTTCGATTGGTATTTCCAGACTGCTTGGTAGAGCATGCAACTCTTGTTAGGGCTCAGGACGGAAAACTCTATGATATTTCAAAACTTGATGAGAAAATGATTCCATTTATTAATATGCAGCAAAGCGCAGAATATATTGTAGTTGATTGGTCCTAGGAACGGCCCAAAGCCAACCTACAAAGTCTACCCATGCCGAATAAGTGGGTCGCCCCTCATATTACAGGAGGTCTCGGAAATCGTCTCTTTGAACTTGCTGCGGCACTTGGTGCGGAAGAGAAATGGGGTCATCAGTGTGTGTTTTTTATGAAGATGTTTCAAAGCAATGACCACGATGATGCTGATACAATCATAAAGCTCTTTCCGTATATTTTCCAAGTGGCCGATGCCCCCTCCTACTATATTCAACCTGAACCAAATGGACATGTCTTTACTCATACACCACTGCCATCCAATCCTCCAGCTGATAAAGTTGTCTTAGGAGGATACAGACAAACAGATAAATACTTTCCACTGGGCCGGACAATTCAGCCAGTTTGGGAAAATATTCTTGAAAATCCAGAACAAGAAAAACTTCTAAAACTCTACAAATTGGAAAGTTCTCAAGAAAAGTTTTCAACCTGGTTTTTGCATTTTCGTCTTGGAGATTATAAAAGCCTTCCGCATCACCAGATTCCGATTGTACCTTATATGCTAGAATGTCTGGATAAAATTCCCAAGGGTTCCCGTGTACTACTCTTCAGTGATGAGCCTGAATTCTGTAGTCAGTGGGTATTTCAAGAGACTTATACGCGTGGACTAGACTTTGATATTTGCCGTGAAACAAAAGACTATAAGGCAATGTGGCTCATGAGCCAGTGCTTAGGTGGAGCTGTTGTCTGTAATAGTACCTTTAGTTGGTGGGGAGCCTATTTTGCAAGACAGAACTCTCTACCTGTACAACCCTATACTGCATATTATCCAGATGTCTGGGGACAAGGCCTACCTGCTGCAAAGGATGTAGTACCCTCATGGGGGACTGCTATACATATAGTAATACCAAGTTGAAAATTTGAAATTAGTGTAACCAATAATAAGTACTACAGTTACAATGCAGCGTCCATCATTTATTGAGCCGGCACCCAAGCCCCCTGTGAAGAAGGAGAAGGCATTTAGTATGAAGGCAATTGAGGCGGCAGACAGGAAGGCCTACGAGTATTCACTCCTAGACGATCCAAATACCTGGAAGGCACACATCAGGGAGTTTGACTCACAGATTCAGGCCATCTACAGACGAACGGGTATGCGCGGCATTAGCGCAAATCAGCTGAATGAGATTGAGCGACTTGAAGATAATATCATGGAATGTCTACAAATTCTTAGAACTTTAAATTAATAATACCTACGGTTTATACTACCGTGTTAATTTCCTATTCTATTTTTAATGGAAGTATAGAATAGGGAATGAGTGATACTTTTCATGGACTTAGAAATATAGTCTATAAAGGGACAGAATCTGCAGCAGATGCTGCTAATAAGGAGTCTAGAAGAAAGAGAAAGGCTGAAAGAGAAAGAGAAAATATCCCGCAAATAGATCCCTGTAAAGATCTGACTATTACATCAATTGCAAAAGACAAATTAAATAAATTTGCAGCAGTTGGTGCAGTGGCAACAGCAGCTACAGCATATGCTGCATATTCTGATGCCGAAAAAAATTTGCTAAAGGATAAATGTGGTGATGAACCAAGTGCGGACAATGAAGAGGCTAAAAAGAAATATAATGCATGTAAAACCGAATTGTCAAAGGATACAATCTCTTATACTACAAATGTTGCGCAACAGATATTACGAGATTATGGAAAACCTATTGATTTTGGTGGCGTAATTGGTGAAAAAACAGGGTGGGGAGTAAGAGTAACATCTGAGGGAATTTCGGTTGGATATATGAAAACACACACAGAAAAGGATGCATCTGGTAAGGATATTACTTCAAGAAGTGGTATTGCTGCAGGGTATTCAGCAGAACAAGAGACATTTGGCATGATAGTAGAAAATCCATTTGGAAACACAATGGGTCAGTTCTTAGATGGAGCTAGTTTATCTGTACTAGGACGTACAGGATTTCATCATTTATCAGATAATTCATTTGATAATTTATCAGATAATTATATTGATGATTTAAATGGCAGTGGTGTCCAGAGTTTACAGGCACAAAGCACAAACCTAAATTTTGCAGGGCAACTTGCCGCAAATCTTAAAACAAAGTTAGGTCAATTTGGAATAGGGGCATCAGGACAGGTTTTAGGTGTAGTAGCAGGTCAAGCAGCTGAATATGCTACAGGAGCAACAATGAAAAATGTAGCCGCAATATTTAAAATAACAGCTGAAACATTAAATGCCTATACTGAACAGAAAAAGAATGAAAGAGATATTATTGAAACAATTGAGCTAACAGATGATGAGAAATTCCAAAAAATAGAGAAGTTACGAGCGGAGAAAGAATTGTTAGAGGAAATAGCATCCATTGATGATTACAAGCGCCAGCGTGAGCTTCAAATTGAAGGTATTCGTGCTTTAATTCATGGTAGTTTAGAAAATGCGCTTGAGGCAGTATCTATATATGCAATAAAGAAAAAACTCGCAGATGAGAAGAAAAAACTAGATGATGCAATGGCGTATACCGATATGCTAAAAGAGCGGCAAAAAATGGAGCGAGAAAAAGACTTTTTAGAGGAGGAATATAATGTATGTATAGGCGATTTAGCTATGAATGAAACTCTTACAGGCAAGGATATATGTAACAAAATACAAGAGAAAATCAATAATAAAACAGAAGAAATTAAGAAGGCTAGGGCAAAAGAGGCTACATTTAAAAAGATAGAGATTCCTGTTGAAATAAAAAAGCCTTCTGAAAAACCTACACCTACTAAAGAAGAACTTGATGAAATAAAAAAGAAAGAAAACGCAACACTTGAGTTAATTAGAAAGAGAAAAGAAAAGAATGATCTTGAAAACCAACTTGAGAATCCAAATCTTACAGAAGAAAAGAGAAATATACTAACCACTCAACTAAGTGCCATTTCAATAGCAGAAACTACAGCAAAAGGAATCGCATCTAAGGGTACAGATCCTGATGTACTTGCTTTATTAGATGCTGAGAATGAACATAGTGTGGCTGTAAATAAGCTACAATTGTTAAAAAATAGAAGAAATTCATTTGGAAGTTTTGGCTTTACACCAGAACATAAAGTAGAACTAGATCTAGCCATACAAAAGGCAGAACGGGAAGAAAAGGAGAAAAAAATAGAACAATATATCAAAGAAACTGCCTTAAGAAGAAGTAAACCAAAGGAGGCAACAACTTTATTATTAGAAGAGAAGCAGAGAGTATTAAATGCAAAAGTATCTGAAGCAAAAGAAAAACTAGAAAAACTAGATAAACTAGGAAAACTAGGAAAACAAGATGTTCAACATATGTTAAATGTAGCTGGAGAAAAGATATCTTTTGGTTTTGTGAAATCACCGCATGCTAAAGAAGAAGAAGAATTAAAACAACTTGAAAAGGAGGTAGAATCTAATAAAATGACGATAAAACTGAATGCTGCATCAAAATCAGAAGTACTTGAATTTTTGGCAAGTAGTGATGTAAAAGATAAATTAAAATTAGCAGATGAAAATAAATCTAGAAAAGATGCTCAAGCAGTATTAGGGCATATGCTTACAGTAGCAACATTTCCATTAAGCATGTCTGTAACAATTGGTGCTGAGATAGCAACTCAATTAGGTAATGAGTTATTATCTGGACATCATGTTGATGAAAATGCATCTGAAACTCATACACAATTATATTCTATGTTAGGATATGATCCTAATTCAAGGCCTGAACAAATTGCAGAACTGGCAGTTTCTATTGCATCACAGGCGAGAGTTGTAAAAAATATAGAAACACTTGAAGAAATAGCAGAGGAGGTAAATACTGATTTTAAATCTGGTATTCCTATGCTAGTTGAAGGTCATTCATATCTTAAATTTTTAAATGAAAATTGGTCTAAGTGGAGGTATTTTTTACCAAGATATTACCCTCCCCCTGTACTCGAAGATATACCTATAGTTGTTACAGATATTCTTAATGCAATGCCATCACAGATTTATGCACAAAAAACAATAAGTGAAAAGTCAGTAGATTCTGCATCAACTATTGTAGAGAATATTACATCTCCAGAAAAAATGATAAGTAGAGCCTTACAGGGAGTTTTTGGCGCAGACATATATGATAATTTAGTAAAATGGTTACAGAAAAAATATCTTTATCAACAATACTCAACCGCAATGACTAAAGAAATACTAAATGGAAAAAATTCAAGTAGTAACTATGAAAGAGCATGGGTGTGTAAGGAAGAAGAATTAAAAGAACTAATAAATCTAAATGAAGATATAAATAAGAATAAGTATATTAAAAATTATGCGCTACATTCTATAAAGGACAGTGAAATAGAAACATATTTTAGTTTAATAGAAAAAGAAGTAAAAGATAATTTATTTAATTCAGAATTATATTCATATTATAATGGTACTAAAATAAGCAACATTTACGATAGTTCTAAAACAGAAAAAATAAAGATACATTATAAGTGTGCATTACAATTAGAAAAGCTACACACAGAAATTACAACATTAAATAGAGATGAAATTCGACATGAAAGAAGTAAGTCAATTAGGCAACTAATTACAAATTATAACCCATTTACCATAGAGATAATAAGAGAGAAAAAAGAAATACTTGACATTTATTTCTCTCAAATGGATAAAGGTGAACAGAGAGAGTTAACTCAATTAATTAATTCACCTTATTTAGAAAAAATACTTAAAATCTATCAAATGGATGATGAAGATAAAACATTTATACTAGAATCTCTTTTAGAAGAAGAGGATATTAAAATTGCCAACTCTCTAGATACTGAGACTAGAAGGAAAGTATTAGAATTGGATGAAGCAGCAATTGAGTTATACTATGATTTATCAAGTGAAAATATACAAAAGGTAAAAGAATATAAACAAGGAGCTATTACCGAGAGTTTACAATCACTTATATTTAAATCATTGGGTGTTGATAAAGAGAGATTTTTTGAAATATTGGATGAAAGGGGGCTTGAAGAAGAAGAAGTATATGAACAGACAATTAACTCTATTAAAAAAATTATCACAGTCTATGAAGAGACAACTATACCAATTTTAACTCGTATATATGCAGATTTTTTAAATAATCCTACTCTAAAGGAGTTGCCGATGAAACTGGTTAGAATAATTACAAAATATAAGCAGCTTATTTCAATACTTGCTAGTATGCTAAATACGAGAGAAGAAGAATTAGATACACCTCGCAATATAATTACTATTAAAACAGAATATACAATAATATTAGAAATTCTTAGAAAATATTTTGAAGACTATATAAGTATTTTTAATAAATTAGGTATAGAACATACAGTTAAAGATGAAATAAATTTTATACAAACAATCAAAACATTGTACAATGCTAGAAATAAAAGAGAAGTTTTAACAGATGAGGAAAAACTATTACTTGATCTAGAAATTAATTATAATCTATCACAACTCACTCTAACTAAATTACCATTACTAATAGTAAAGAAACAATCTGAAAAGAAAACTGCAATCAATAAATTAAGAAAGAACCATCCTGCTAAATACACTTTAGAAAAAGAGGAAATAAGAAATACATTAAATCAACTAAAAAAGGAAATAAAGAAATATACGAATTATTTCATTAGTAAAAAGGAACAGGCTGAAACATTTGAAAGTATTCGCAATAGAAATTCACGCATGTTAAATGAAAGTAGAGTAAATTCAATGATGATTTTATATGATCAACTTGTTGAACTAAATAATTCACAGAGTTATTTTGGAGTTGAAGATCCTAAGTTTGCCGATGAATTTGAAACAAAGATAGTAAATCTATGTAAGTATTTGAAAGATAGTACTATCAGTATAAATGGTGAAAATAAGTCGTATAATGAATATAAAGATGAATTTGATGCATTTAGATATTATCATGAAAATAAGAATGCACGATTAAGGGCATTTGTGAATAAATATCAAATAGGAGATAATTATATAGATGATGAAAAAGAATATAGTGAAAATCAAATTAAGATAGAAGAATTTAAATTAAGTTTGTATAGACTTGAACAAGATGTTTTATGTTATTATACACGGCATATAGATGAAGAGTGTGAAGGATTGAAAGAACAAGATACTGTATATTCCATGAAAACAGTATTATTAACATTATATGCATATTTACATAATAATCTTATCCCACCCACTAAAATGAGGAACTTTAAAGATACATGTAGAACAAAAACACTGGATATAAATATTCAACTCTCAACAGGAGTTGATTTAAGTAAACTAGCAAAGAGTGTATTGCCAGAAAGTCTAGCAGGACACACACCTACTAAAGAAGAAGAGGCTGCTACACAATTAGCAGAAGATAGAAAAGCAGCAGAAGAACGGATTAAGCATGAAGGAATGACAGAAAAACAAATGACTAATTATATAAATGATAAAAATGAAGAAGCATATCAAAAATCTAAGAAAAATAAAGAAAGAAGAAATAGAATTGCTAAGGGTACAGAAACAGAAGAAGATAAAGAATATATGAAACAACAAATACAGGGTGAGAAAAAAATAGATGTTATTGCAAAAATCAATCCATCTATTTCATATAAAACATCAATGGCAATATATCCGCCCGCGGGTACATTAATTCATCAGGAACCTACACTTTCAGAAAAACAAAAAAATGAGAAAAGAAAGAGAGTAGAAAAGATAAAATTAATTGAAACTCGAGATGCAATCCATGAGTTAAATAAATTAGCAGAGCCTGAAGATAATACAGTAGAAGATGAAAGAGAAGAAACCCCTCAAGTAGTACAAGAACAACAAGGACCAGAAGAACCAGTTTCATTAGAAAAGATTTCAAAAGCAAAAAAACTCATAGAAAAAGTATCTACATGTGCTATACCTGAAGGAGTAAATACATCCGCACCACTGAATCTTCAAGAATATCCTTCACGCTATTTTGATAAGAAGGCTGCATACTTGGAACATGTAAAAGAATCAAGTTTTAAAAATGGTGGATATTCTGATAAGGGTCGTATAATTGATGGGTTAATGGGTATTCTGACACATTGTGAAAATATAAATACTGATAAAGATTGGTGTGAGCCTCCCAAAAAAATAATAAATAATAATAAATTAGTTGATAATATGAATAGTGAAAAATTTTCCGCAGATAATTTAATTACAGAAGTAAAAACAGAAGCAGAAACACCACCAGAAGAAATAAATGAAATAATACCTGATTTTAAAATAAATAAAAAACTATATGATAAACTACAAGAAAAATATACAGAAGTCAAGAATGATCCAATACAATTAGCTATTCAACAAGAAATATATACATGGTTCATGTGGCGTTATTCACAATTATGGCGAATCCCAACTGAAGATACTAAATATGCCAATAGAAAAATTATATATACACAAGATGATACTGTAAAGAGTACTGATATTAATACACTGCGAAATGAATATACTACATTATTAAATGAGTATAACTATTTAGAGTATATGGTAAAAGATACATATACAAAGAAGATACAGGCAACTAAAAATCTATGGAAGTTAATGTATGCTCTGAGAATGACAAGTTATCAAAATATAATAAATAGAAGTAATCGTGGAAATCAAGAAATAAGACAAATTAATGAACAACTAAAAGACATAGATGAATCAATTAATTACCTAACTCTAATCGTACCAAAGGAAGTGAAAACAAAAACTCTATATGAGAAAAGTACAGATATTGGATCATCAGTTATATCAACAACATTTGGTTTTATCAAAAGTACAGGTCTTTTTATCATTTTGGGTTTAGCTGCAGCGCTTGCTATTAGCACACTTGGACCAACACTTGCTTTATCTGCTACTACCGTTAGTATTTATAATGTAACTATTAGTGTTGTTACAGCCAGTGTAGTTGGTGTTAAAAAATATCAAGAAGAAAAAGACAAACAATTTGAAGTAGTTAGAACTCTCATGATAAAAGAGATAGAACAAGATTCATCTGTTACAGTAACTAAATTGAATAAATTACTACAGTTACAACGAAGTATTAATATATTAGTAGACTCTCCTATTAATGATACTTATAAAGTAAAAATACAAAATGCTATTGTAAAAGTAAATAACTTAGAAACATCTGCATTTGAACATGATACAATTAATAATAATTTGAACACAAAAAAGGATACATTGGAAACAATACTTGTAGATAAAGATATATATCTAAAACAGACTATTAATAATTTTCAAAATCATATACTATTATTATTTAAACAAGAAGAGCAAATGGAGATACGCAATGAGATTGCTAAAATCCTAAGTGGACCTGAAGTACCACCTATAAAAGAAGGAGATAAAGTAAAATTAAAAGTAAAGAATGGAGAAGTAAAATCAGTAAAAGGTTCAGGCTTTTTAGGTTTTGGTCAAACATCTATTCCACTGACTCGAGAAGATTATCAAAAAGAGTATGGATTTTTAGCAAATGATTTAATAATAACTGATGATAATAAACAAGTAATATTCTTTACAGTAGGAACAGTTTTAAATATAAAACGAGGCGACCATACAGAAACAAAAGAATGTGAGGATGGCAAGTGTACAACTTACATTGATAAAGAAACATATTATGATTGGTATACTGTAAATCTTATTGATGAAGAAAACCCTGCAAATAATACATCAAGAAAATATGCTGAATACGAAATAGAACAAGAAATAACACATGAGATGTTTGAAGATAAGAAGAGAAACTGTGCAAATAGTATAGCTACTATTCAAGAAAGAGTCAACTCGAAATTAAAAGCACCAACTACAGAAAAGGAACGCAGTGAGCAAGCAGAATTTCAAAATAAATATACCGCATATACTACAACAATAGAAAGAGAATATAATTCTGCAGTTGATAAAATGGAGGAATTTAAGCATATTCACAAAGATGTTTCAAAACAGACCGCATTAACAGAAACTGCAAAAAATAATTTAGAAAAATATATAATAACAGAAGATATACCTCTTAAGGATAATACTCTATATCGCAACGGTTCTATTATAGGTGGGTTAGAAAGATTACTAACAGTATTATCTACGCATAAAGGAGAGCTTCAGGCAAGGCAAGCTGCTCTAGAAAATGAACTACAGGCGAACAAAGTAACAATTGAAAATAGATTGATTGAAGATCTAAATAAGGCGGATGAATTTTCTAAAAAAGCTACTGATAAATTACATTATAAGATAAAATATAATAAAGAGAAGGTAGAAGAGAAAAAGGAAAGTGAAATAGGTGATTTTCTTGAATATTTAGATACAAGCGTATATGAAGAAAAGGATGCATCAGAAGAAGTCGTAAATGGAAATGCAAAATTAGGATGTCTTCTAATAGCAGAGGAATGTGCAAAAAGTGAACTAGAAGCAACTGCAATTGCATCAAATATTATAGAATTAACAAATTCCAAAAAAGAATCAATTATAAGAGCAGAAGTTGCATTGAGGCAAGCAGAAAATAATTTACAAACAGAGGCAACAAAAATATTAAGTTGTGCTATTAAATTAAATAATATGTCAATTTCTTCTGTTTTTATGTGGGTTGTAACTAATATTAGTAATATAAAATCTATGCCAATGCCATCATCACTACAAAAATTATTAGATAATACTTATGCAACAGAATTATTTAAAAAAGGAAGCGGAATATTTCAAGAGTTTAAGCGTAATAAAAATGTAATAGAAGGAAGTGTACAAACACTCGGTTGCTATGCCGAGGATGTTAAAAAGACAAACCCCTTTCTTTATAAAAACTTATCAAATGTAAGTGAATTTGCAAAAAAGAAAATGGAAATTCTATCTGGAGTTACAGGAAAAAATGGAATATATACACAATTCAGAGAAAGTATGGTATTTAAGACTGGAAGTGCTGCTCAAGCAGCAACAAGTGTACTTCTACAAGCAGATTCTTTAGTAGATAAAATTACATATACTAAAGGTGAGTCTAGAAATGATAAATTAATTAAAGCGCGAAACGAATATAGAGATGTTATGGTATCTATTAAAAATGAACAGGAATTATTAGATTTAGTACGAAAACTAGCACTTGATAAAAGGAGAAAAGAGATTGAAGTTGAAAAAGTGAATAGTAGGTCTGTATTTAATTCATTTAGTACTCTTGAAATTGTAAATACAATGACAGGTCATTCATTAGAAATAATCCCATTTGAAATAGGAGAAGAAGAATTTGTTCTGAATAATGTATTTGATGAGCTAATGAATTCTACAACATATCCTTTATATCTTAAGGCATTGGGTAGATATTCAGTCCTTTTAAAGAAAGATGACACTGAGAAAGATATTGCGAATATAAAATTAGAACAAGAAGATATCCCATTTGAGCTTATCTTTTTAGCAAATAATCTAAACGGCCCTGCAACAATTGCAAATTATGAAAGATTATATCTAGATAGATTAAAGGAATTTATACATAAAAAACATAAAGAAAATATTCGTGGATGTAATACATTAGATGATCTTGATGTACTTGAACAAAAAAAAGACTATATAGATAGAGAAATATTAAGTAAAGAGAGAGAAATAGTTCAAAAAATGAAGGAAAATAACTTTGGTGAGAATAATCAATATGATTCAAGAAAGCTAATTAAAAAGGTTCTTGTTAAACTTAAAAATGATATGATACATGCAGAAAAACAATATAATAAAGTATTGTCACAGTTTAGTTCTAATAAAGAAAAATTAGAATTAAGCATATTTTTATTAAAGAAGATTGATAATGACTATTTTACATCAATTGATTCTGACATTATAATTAAACCGCTACGTGAAGAAATGATATCAGCAGTACAAGGATTTGCATCTGGGGTATTTAATGTAATTACAGATGGTATGTCAAAAGCAGTTGAAGCGGTACAAATGTCTATAAAGTGATTTGTTATTAATACCTTGTTATTTATTCATATTAAGAATTTCATAATATGAATAAGATTCCGGAAAAAAAATATAGTGCGGACATAGGAATGGTTAAGTCTAAGACTACAAAATTAAAAACTCGCAAAAATAAAGGAGTATATCCTATGAAAGGTGGAAGTAAAATAAAGTATATAGAAGTGTCCCTTTATAATAGAAGGGGAGAAAAGGTTAATTTAAAAGCCAGATACTCACCTGAGCAGATTGAAAATATAAAATATCTTATTTATACATTTCTTAATCCAATTTTAAATCTAGTTAATAATCCAACACATTTTTACACTGTTGACAGTATAAAAGTAAATACAACAGATGACTTTAATACAGATGGAGAATTTGATGGATTAATTATAGAATGTAATAAAATAAGTGGTGAAGAAGACGATTTTCCAGATAGTTTTATTACTGAATATCTTAATGGTGAAATATTTAGTCTATTAGTTGATCCTAATTCACTATTGAGTATTTTACACAATGATATAGACCCAATTAATAACAGTAGTTATATATATATATCATTTAATTCTCACATAGATAATGATTTAAATGCACAAATGGCAAAGATGCAGAGAAGGCTTCAACGTAAATAAATTAAGTGGCAACATTTATAAGTTCTAAATCATTTTGTATTTCACCCAAGATCTTTTTAAGCGAGTCAGCTAATAGATGCCCTCCAAATTTTCCTAGTATATTAACTATTTTTTTAAACTCTACAAGGACCCTACTGCTTGGAATCGTAGCTGCTTCTGATGATGTATTACATTTCTTAACAAGTTCTTGATACACCCTACATATATTAAAGTAATATTCTTTAAAATATGTTTTAATTGAATTACGATATATTTCAGAATGATTCCCTACTTTAGAATCTACAATACTTATAAAATGTTCATCATCTGACTTAATTATATCATATTCAAAATAATCAATTGAAGTGTTCAGTAATTTATTAATAATAGAAATATTTGCATCGCTATAGAATACGCCAAGAAACTCTGTTAGTTCTTCAATCTCGACAGTATTATCTTGAGAAAGAATTGTATAGATATAATCTCTCATAAAATAAGTATTAATATTAAAATGAATCTCTTTTGAAATATTAGAATTTTGCTGTTTAATATTTTTATTAAAGATATTGTTAATATAAATACCTTTGGTTAAATGTGCTTTAGAACTAAGTACGACATTTTCGTATAGTGTACTTATTATTTCTTCTTTCAATATACTATGTTTTATAGCATTTCTATATTTATCTAATAAATTAGATATTGTATATTCAGGGGTTATATCTGTGCGTTTTCTAAGACTATAGTATTCCCATAGTTTATCGAAGGTCTCTTTTCCATCAATAAATAAAGGTTTTTCTGAAACAGTTTTAAAAAGTGCATCAATAAAATCATTATTTGCTTCATTTTTATATGTAATAGAAGAAGGAAATCCAAGAGGGATAAAATTATAACTGCGGCTGTCATATTCACGAGTATTAGAACTATTATCGCCACACTGTATTGTATATTTTATATATTTCTTTGAAGCAGCATTATCTTGTTCTTCCTCTACCTTTAATATTTTTCCTATTGCTTGATAAGTTATTCTAACATCTGTTTCATTAATATATTCTTCTACTGCACCATCTTGTAGGCATCCATCATTTTTATAGCGTTCAGTATCAGATTCGCCGAATATGCTTGAACTCCAGCCTTTTTTTGTCAATATTCTATCTTGTAGTTTCAGATATGAATTAACCTTAAAGTCATCTTGTGCATTTGGAAAAAACTCTCTATATTTTTCAGTAGCAATTGTATGATATAGTTCTTGTAGCTCAATTGTTTTATATTTTAATGATGTCCAATTATAGGAGCTTTCAAGATCCGATTGTTTATATTCAACACTAATACCATCACATACTATAATACAGCTAATGGGAGTTTCATCATCTGTATCTGTATGTAGTAGTTTTGTTATCTTTCCTACTTTTGAAAATGTAAGAATTATTTCACTTCCTTTTTTTTCCATTTGCAAATCTTTACCTAAACATCCATATTCAATTGTATATTCTTGTAGAGTTTTATTATCACTTCTTTTAACTGTTGCAAGTTTAACAAAGTCGCCACGAGTTAAATTAGTATTGTCTTTTTGTTTGAAAAAGCTGGAAACTTCTTTTAATTTTGCCACTACTCTATGATTTCTACGAATATAGTTTAGAATCTGATGCCTATTTGACTTTTGAATTGGAATAGTATTTGGTGACTTAGGACGAGCACCTCCAGCCATTTCAAAATACGGTTCAATAAATAATGAATCGGATTTGACAATATCAGTTTTATTAAGAGTATCTAATACTTTAAAAAAACCTGCATTTTCATCTGAAAAACTAAAAAGGCGATATAAATTATATGTATCATCTATATTTTCATTTGGAAATGATAAGTTCTTTAATTCATTATTAGATTTACTAGAATCTTCTTCTTTTTTGCTTTCTATCATTTTATTATATTTATCATATAATGAATGTCCAACACTAAAGAGTAGACCTGCTGCAACATGAGCTAATATCAGTTTGTCGTCATGCATTGACTCTTTATAAAATTTCAAATCAGCAATTTTTATTTCTTTAGCAAACCTTCCTTTTGATCTTCTCCAAGCAGAAGAAGCTCTTGCCCCTTGTAAACTATGTAGACTATGCAGTTCACGTAGGGTAGATAAAGAAAAAAGAGCTTGGTTTTCAATCTTAATATCCTTTACTATTCTGGTTAAATTAACTTTTTTTAAACTTTCTATTAATGCATGACCTAACTTTATGTCACCTGCAGTGTGTGCCACCTGTAGAATTAATGCTTTTGCCGCTTCTACATTTCGAATAGGATTCTTTTGAGATATTTTTATATAATCTTGTAATACCTTTCCTGCTTGAGTTTCTGCCTTTCCAGTTTTTAAAAGACCCCTAAGTAAACGTCCTGCATCTACAATAACTGTGCCACCTGATTGTATATATTTGTCTTTATTAACTAATTTAGCTTTGGAGAAATGTCTTTTCATAACTATTTTTTTCTGTTTTCTAGTCTTCATATATTAATGTTAGAAATAAATCTAAATAAATATATCTCATTAATTTTACCGGGTAATACCATAAGTATCATTAAGAATTATGTAATGTGTATTTGAAATCACATTGAAACAAGTTTCAATATTGGAGTTTTACTCCAATGTGATTTCTGAAGTAAGTTCCGAAAATAAATTTATTCTCGGCAAAAATCATTAATTTTAACAAACACAAATGACTATAATAATGTTATGTGATATAGTATAAAAATAATTTGCGAAAGGGCTCTTATGCAATTGACTTATTCAAGATTTATTTAATTTTATATCATATTATGACATAAAATTATTTTTGTCTTTTGTGACACGACCCTATACAGCCTATTATCCAGATGTCTGGGGTCAAGGCCTACCTCCTGCAAAGGATGTAGTACCGTCATGGGGAACTCCCATTCATGTAGTACTGCCACAGTAAAAATTTGAAATAGGCAAAGTCATTTAGTAATTTTAGAGTTACAATGCAGCGTCCGTTATTTATTGAGCCAGTGGCTAAGCCTACAGTAAAGAAGGAGGATACATTTAGTATGAAGGTAATTGAGGAAGCAGATAGGAAGGCCTATGAGTACTCACTCCTAGACGATCCAAATACTTGGAAGGCACACATCAGGAAGTTTGACTTACAGATTCAGGCCATCTACAGACGAACAGGTATGCGCGGTATTAGCGCAAATCAGCTCAATGAAATTCAGCGACTTGAAGATAATATTAGTGAGTGTCTACAGATTATTCAGACTCTACAGTAGATGGCACAATTACTTGCAACATTTGGACCACGGGTTGTTATTCCTACCTTTTTTGTTGGTCAAAAGATCAGTAAAATGACAGATCCTGCTGCAATTTCACAGACAATCGCATTCTCTGCGCTTTTTGTTACAGCAGTTGTCACTCTCTTCCAGGGAACTCCATGGCTTGCTGTAATTCCTGGTGTAGCAGCAGTAGCATATTATAAAATGCTAAATGATCCTACAAATGTTAAGAAATATCGATATGCTGATTGGGCTATAACAACTCCTATTATGCTTACGGCAATTCTTTTGGCAAATAAAAATCCAATTGGATTAATTTCTGTTATGGCTATTGCTGACCTTGTAATGATTTTAGCTGGTTATATGGGTACACAGACAACAGATGATGAAAAGATGTTCAAGTATTTCTGTTTGAGTTGCTTAGCTTTCTTGCCAATTCTATATATACTGGCAATACAAAAAGGCAATCCAGCAGCAGTATATTTAACACTAGGAGTCTGGTTACTTTATCCAGTTATCTATTATCTGAAGGAAATTAATATGACAACTGAAGAAAATACTACTATTTATTATTCAGTAATGGATATGATTGCAAAGATTGGTATTGTAAATCTTCTGCACTTTTAAGATGAAATCACATTGGAGTAAAACTCCAATATTGAAACTTGTTTCAATGTGATTTCTGAAGTAAGTTCCGAAAATAAATTTATTCTCGGCAAAAATCATTAGTTTCTAATAAAGATAAATGATGATATTTATGTCAGTATATATGAAATAAAAATAATTTGTGAAAAGGGTTTTTTGTAATGCGGATTTTTCAAACACTATCTAATTTTATATCATATTATGACATAAAATTATTTGGACATTTATTCTTTGATTTTTGCCGAGAATAAATTTATTTTCGGAACTTACTTCAGAAATCACATTGAAACAAGTTTCAATATTGG